>Ga0209640_10000143_pt1 | contig 48218 bp, 27 predicted proteins | sample RifCSP10_1_FD_184018 | JGI IMG/M metagenome (GOLD analysis project Ga0209640, IMG submission 184018) | Soil microbial communities from Rifle, Colorado - Rifle CSP2_sed 10_1 (SPAdes) (version 2) | ecosystem: Environmental > Terrestrial > Deep subsurface > Rock core/Sediment | place: Rifle...
TCAAGTAGCGATTTATTTTTTGCCACACAAAGATTTATAACAACACGCTCTATGGATATTTGTGAAATCTTCTCTTCTTTTTCTACATCCCTGTATCTTCTTTCAAGAAGCCTTAATGCCGCTCCATTTGTTAAATAGAAGCGCGCATTCTTTAGTTTTTGCAATACTGTTGCAGGGTATTGATTTGTCGGGGAGTTTTCTATCGAGTCCCTCACTATATTTGCTTTAGCCTCACCTGCTGCAATAATTATTGCAACTGCTTCTTTGTTATAAGTGATTGTTTCCAACCCGATTGTGATCACAAGCCTGTTCCTGGCTATCTCGATTCCGCCAAGATCTGTCGATGCTGCCGCCTGTGTCTCATAGTTGGTTTGTATTAACCGCGTAGTTGAATAATGATCGCTTCCCTTGATGTTAAAACCGATATGACCATCCGGACCGATTCCACCAAGGAAAAAACCGATACCTCCCATCTCACGGATTTTCTTTTCATAATTTGTACAGAATTCATCGACTATTTCTATGGTTTGTTTCTGAAGTCTCTCCGCCCGTGTACTTGCATATCTTGTCCTTAATGAAAGGTCTACAACTTTACCGGGAAAGATTTCATCGAGAGGAAGATTTTCTGCTGTACCTATTTCATTTATGTTCATAAAAAGAGCAAGCTTTTTATTCAGCTTAAGATTGCTGAAATAATATTTCTGTATATAATAATAGAAGCTGTTGTGCTGAAAAGAATCGATTGGATAAAATTCATCTATCTGAACAAATCTCAATTTATCCAGTACAGGTCTTTTCTTATCATCCATACCGGTTTTTTCTAATTCACTTTTAATCTCTGCTTTATCCCAATCTTTGATAATCTTTCCAACCCACTTAATAAAATGTTCGGGTGTTTTACCCGTTGGAAGAGAAATTACCCCGTTGGGATTTTGCTGTACCCACTCAATAAATCTTAATGCTGTAAGCTTTCCAAGCTCCGGAAAATTACTGACCTGGATTATAGGAATCTTTTCTGTCGGTTGATAATAAATCTCTCTCCCTGATTTCTCTAAATATCTCTGTTCTACTTTTGAATGCATTAATTATTCTTTCTAAAAAATTTTGTTTTATTGTTTGAACATCTCACGGTATTTTTACCTGTCATACGCGAGTAATAAGCAGCAATTCCGAATATCACTAAAAAGAACTTATTATAAATACAATATCTATCCGGTTAATATGAGTTATTTGTTGCCTGTTGGTTTAGCTGTCGTTTCAAATTATTAGCTCCAGGATAATTTGGATCAATATTCAAGCATTTGTTAATTTTATTAAGCGCTGCTTTGAAATCGTTTTTCTGAAAATATGCAGCAGCAAGATTATATAATACCTGTGTATCGCCCGAATCTGTTTGAAGACTTTTACTTAAATAATATATTGCATCATCATATTTCTTATTGTACAATGCGATTGCCCCGATCCTCTTTTCAGTAAAATCACGGGGGTCTATTTTATTTTTTTCATATAAGTATTTAAGAGCAGTATTGTAATCCTTTAAAACAGGATATTGGTAAATTAAAATATCCATATGCTTTAAATGATTGTTCATGTCGTCTCTTTTGAGATATGTGATTGCTGCATTTGTATGAGCATCAGCCCACGAAATTTTTTTTTCTATATATTCCACTGCAATTGAATCTATAAAGTTTTTCGGTTTAAATAAATTTTTCGTTGATTGACTGTTTCCTTTTTCAGTAAAAGGCCAATCATTCTTTAATAAAGTGATTATGCCATTTCCAATTGTTGAATCAAGATCCGTGAACATAAAATTAGCTACGGTAAGACTATCCTGTATGACAAAAGGAATTTTGGGTTCTTCTGCTTTAGGAAGGTTCCCAGACTTTTCCATAACTTCATAAAAGGCTTTTCCTATCAGCTGATATCCCTTAAGATTAGGATGAAGATGATCTACCATAAGATTATTACCAGCAATGCCACTTGGGCTGATAAAGTCAAATAAAGAATCTATAGGGACAGTCTCTTCGTTAAATTCTTTACAAAGACTATTTATAATTGTATTTATTTTCTCTGGAGCTCTAAATCGTAATGCATCCAGATCTTTTGCCAGTCTGAAAAGAGATTTTGCCTTTGGAACATTGTTATTTTTTAATTCAAGTATAGCTTCTTCATAAACCTGATTTGCCGTTTTATAACCTGGTGTACTTATGGAAATAAAAGGTTTTTGATCTTTTAAATTACTTGCTAAGTCACCCACAATTACCGGGACATCATTATCTTTAGCTAAGGTTAAAATATCTCTGAGGTTACCGGCAAACTGTTCAAGACCTGCATTAAACTTCTCGGAATTTAAAGGAATATATTGGTCCTTTGCCATCCTTGACATTAATGTACCTGAAATATCCTCTTTTTTTTCAGATGCAAATAATGATGAAATCCAGGTAACGGAACTACGAACTAATTGAGTTACTTTATATTTGTTCAAATACAAAATGAGGTTAACAATATTTCGTGAAGTACCAAAAGATTCCATTGAGCCTACACCCAGTGCACCATAAAATTCATTATGCCCCGTATAAATTAAAATTAAATCCGGCTTTTGCTCTAATACACCCGGAACTAAATCTAATAAGGTATACGAGCTTACTCCCGTCATACTTAAATTAATTACTTCTACAATAGTGTTGGGATATACCAGTTGTAATCTGTTTCTTATATAACGCGAGAAGGAACCCATAGGCATGTATGGATAACCTGCGGCACTGCTTTCTCCTAAGACAAAAATTCTGAATGCATTTTTTTCTTTTTGCTTGTCAAAAACATCTTCATTGGTTGCAGGAATATTATGTGCATTGCTAAAATATCTTTTACCCAATTCGGGGTTAACAATATATTTCCCGCTTCCTGCATCAACCCATTGGGGTATGTCGTAACCGTAATTAAAAATTCTTAATGATAACTCAAGCAAGACAAAAAATAAAACAGGGACTAAAATCAATACTACAAAAAACCACTTCGGAATTGATTTTTCTGAAGTATCTATGATTTTTTTTATTTCGTATTTAGGAAGGTTATATTTTTTTGAGATTTCGTGTATAGACAGATGATCCTTATCGACTAAAATCTGTTGTCTTTTATCCTTTGAAATCTTCATTAATTCTTTTTAACATTCTTTATACAAACTATTTCTGCATTTCAAAACAATATGTAACATCTACAAACTAAATTGATAAATATTTCAGTCTTTTGTCAAACACTTATTCAAAATCCTTTAAAAACTTAATTACCCACAACATTTATTTCAATAAGCTTAGAAATTGAAGTACCCCCGTTATTATCTATAGCAACAGCTTTAATTTCATGTTTTCCAGGTGTAACGTTGAACCACGCCCAACTAAAAGGAACAATTCTATTATAGCCGATTGGTTTCCCATCAACAAAAAATTCTACTTTTACTATACTTCCATCTGTATCGTATGCACTTGTAATAATAATAACATTAGAACCTTCCACAATATTATCATGGTTTTTGGGTTCAGTTATTTCTATTGCCGGCAAAATATTATTTGCTTTATCGGTAAGGACTTCTATATCCGGCATGTTCCTGTTATATATAGATTTTACCAGAGTTCCCATTGAATCGTCACCGGTAATTGCCCAAAACATTAATCCCCTGAGATTATAAGCATCAACATAACGTGCTTTTAATACAACTGAACGGATATCATCGTATGTCCAAAACTTTTTAACATCCGGGTTATACAACCATGCTGCCATCGCAAGATCATCCCAGTAATACTGGTATCCTTCCTCAATTATATCTGAAAAGTCTAAATAATTCTCAAATCTGATGCGCGATCTGGTTGTATCAGTTTTCCCGGATTGGTAGAGCCCGAAATTTACAGAGTTCACCTCGATCCATCCTTTTCCATAAAAAGCTGCACCTGGAACAATCTTATCATTACCCACCCCGGCAGAATCCAATAAATATTTTACCGTGTAATCTAAAGACTCTCTATTACTATCGGTGTCTTCCGGGGAACTCAATAAGTTTGTATGATGTCCGCTTCTTGATTCCCAACTACCGTGGTAATCGTATGTCATAACATTAAACCAATCGAGATACTCCTGATCTTTATTAAAATTGTATTTCCAGAATTCCCATGATCTGGCGGAGACCGCTGCAGTTAAAAGCAACTTTGGATCTATTGCATTCAACTTTTCTCTGAATAATGCAAACAGTGCCGTGTGGTTTTCCCTATCGTTAGAATTATAATGTGTGCCCTCAGGACCACCGCTAATTGGGAATTCCCAATCTAAATCAAAACCATCAAAAACATTTTTTGCTGAACCTTTACCACCTGCGTTGTTTTCAACCGGTAAATTGCCGAGAATAAAAATATCAATGCAAGTATTGACAAACTTCTCTCTCGACTCAGGGGTAAGTGCCAGGTCGGAAAAGTACTTCGAGCCACCCCATCCACCAATTGACAGTAAAACTTTAATATTAGGATATTTTTTCTTAAGCTTTATTAATTGATTGAAATTACCACGTAATGATTGAGTAGAATCATCAGCAATTCCATCGATACTCATCTCTGCAGAGTAAATTTCCTGGTATGCAAAGTATGAATTGATTTTAGGAATTATGTTACCTGTGGAGTCAGGTATGGGTGTCGCAAAAGCATAATTTATAACTGTTAATTTATCAGCCAACCCTTTTTTCTCTATATCTTTTACGAGATAACCATTATGCGCCGAACGAAAGCCTCCGTAATAAGCAACAATTTCTTTTTGTGCAAAAGCTAATGATGAAAAGCTTATAACAACTATCAATATCTTTTTTATGTAATTCGGTGTATGCAAGAATCCTTCTTGTTAGCTAATATTACCAATTAGAATATTTTCTTAAACCTGGACTTGTTTACGTTTTCGACTTGAACTTGAAACCTGATTGCTATCGGGATAGCTTTTTTTTCCCATCACTACTTCAACTTCATTAATAGAACACTCAGGTTGAATTGGAATTACTTCATCAATATTCTGTCCATTCAGCGAAATGCTCTTCACTCCTTTTTCAACACCTTCAGGGTTTTTTACTTTAATGTTATAAGTTGCCCCACGCCATTTTCTTTTAACTTCAAATTGTTCCCACCCTGATGGAATGCAAGGATCAATTACCAACCCATTATATGTAGGACGGACTCCAAGAATATATTTTGTAGCGGCTGTATAAAACCATCCTGCAGTTCCGGTTAACCAGGAATGTCTTGCTTTTCCATAGTCCGCATGATCTTTACCTACAACAAACTGGCAATAAGAATATGGCTCTGCCTCACGGACCTCAATCAAATCGTTTTGATTGAAGGGTAGTATAGCATCGTAGAATTTCATTGCCCTGCTTCCACGCCCGAGTTTGCATTCGGCAATCACAGCCCAGGGATTTGGATGACTAAATATAGAGGCGTTTTCTTTAATACCTTTGTAAACACGGGTAATGTAACCAATATCATCGTCCGCTTTTGAGTAAGCAGGCAAAACAAGATGAAGACCATACTTGGAAAAAAGATATTTGTCAACGGCATCCATACATTTTTTTGCCCGTTCAGTTGAAGCAACTTCGGAATATACTGCCCAGCTTTGGGCATTTAAAAATATTTTCCCCTCTTCGCTTTCTTTGGTCCCGATTTTAGTTCCTTTTTTAGTAAAACCTCTGATATACCACTCACCGTCCCATAGTTCTCTTTCACATGCTTCCTTCACCTTTGCAGCTATATCAGAATATTTTTTCACATCATCTTCTTTCCCTAATTTTCTTGCAGACTCAATAAAAACATTTATCGCCCAATGGTGCATAAACGATACCATGGCGCTTTCTCCACCACCGAGATTCAGGCAGTCATTCCAATCGGCGCGCAGTCCCTGGCAAATGTCATTCTTCCCAATATATTTTGCTGAAAAATCCAGTATTTTTGTTAAATGTTCATAAACTGTTCCTTCTCCACCATCAATATATGGGACAACATAGTTAAAGAATTCCAGATCATTGTTTTCAACTATCCATTCACAAATAGAAACTACAAGCCAAAGTGCGTCATCAGAACAAACATCTTCTAATCCATGGATAATATCTGATGGTTTTCGCTGAGGAACAACTGTTGGAAGCTTAACTCCGGAAAGCCCGTTCTTTTCAGGTTCAAAAATATCGGGATCAAAAAGGTGAATTGCATATCCGATACTAGTATGACCTTTAAGAAGCTGGATAATTCTCTTTTTTGCTTTATCGGGATTAGAATGAACAACACCCATAATATCCTGCGATGTATCTCGATAACCGAGACCCGCTCTTCCACCAACTTCAATAAAAGAAGCAAACCGCGACCAGATGACACAAATTTCCGCCTGGTAAAGTGTCCAGATATTAATCATTGAATTGAAACCAGGATGAGGTGTTTTTACCTCAAAGACTGATAATTTTTTTTGCCAGTAATCCCTTAGTTCATCAAAAGCAAGATCAACATTTTTTGCGTCGGAATATTTCTTCTTAATAGCATAACCCTTATTATCACGTGAACCGACTCCGAGCATAAAAATTAATCTCGCTTCTTCTCCTGATTTTAAGGTTAGTTGTTTATGAAGTGAGCCGCAGTGATTTCCGCCTAACTGGCTGCTGTTACTGCATTCTCCACTTTCAACAGCAACCGGGTTCGTTTCCGAATGGTAGTTGCCGATAAAAGTATCACGCACACAATCATAACTATCAGGATCAAAATTTGAAGCAAAGAAATGATATGTCCATGGTTCATAGAAAAAATCATATTCAATAATTCCATCTTTATAATTTGAACCGCTTGCATATAAACTCATCTGAAGATTTTGATTATCAATTTCCACATGATGAAATGAAAATTCCAGATAAGAAAAAATACTGAGCTTACGTACTTTTTTGCTCTTATTTTTAATTTTTACATCCCACAGCTCAACATCTTCATTAACAGGTATAAATAAAAGTTGCTCAGCTTCGATTTCGCGATAATCACACTGAAATTTGGAATATGAAAGTCCATGCCGGCAAATATATTTTGCTTTATTAAAATCTTTACCAACCGGCTGCCATGAAATTGTCCAATATTCTCCTGTTTGATCATCTCGTAAATAAATATAGTGTCCGGGTCTGTCTAAAGGAATCCCATTTTGCCTAAAGCGAGTTATTCTATGATGTTCAGTTGATTTATAAAAAGTATACCCCCCGGCATTATGCGAGATAATGGTGCAAAGATCTTTTACGCCGAGATAGTTTGTCCATGAAACAGGAACATCGGGACGATCTATAACATATTCTCTGTTATCATCATCAAAAAAACCATAACGCATTAGACATCTCCTTAGTTTTATACTGCAACGTGTCCGCTTCCTGTACCCCTAAGAGAAGCAACCCTTTCAACCACCAGTTGAAGATAATTAAAGTGCGACCTTGAATCTGTAATAATTTTAGGTAAACCTCTCACTCTGATCCCCATCCTCCAAAACAGGCTAATGAGAAAAAGATATAACTCAAGTTTTCAAAACCTTGAATTACACCATTGCAGTTAACTGCCCCGCTGGAATATAATGAGTTATATATGAAAAAATACGTTAATGAAATAAAATGTAAAGACAATTTCATATTAACTCTGTCTCAGTTTGTAAGACGTTTTAAAATTGTCATTAAACATCCAATAAAATCGGGGCTATTCTTTTTCAAGAATAGCCCTAGAATCAAGAGGTAGTATGTGAGCAAATTACTTAAGCAACATTACTTTCTTTGTTGTTTTAAACGATGCTGTTTCAAGACTGAACAAGTAAATTCCACTTGCAACTTGCTTATCAAAATCATCCCTACCGTTCCATGTTGTTGAATAACTGCCGGCATTCATTTCCTGATTAACCAAAGTTCTTATTTTCTGACCAAGAATATTGTAAACAATCATTTTAACATTGCTATTTTTTGCTATGTTAAAATTAATCTTGGTTTCAGGGTTGAAAGGATTCGGATAAGCCTCTGAAAGAGAGAACTCATCAGGTATTTGGGAAGAAACGGTTTCAACACCCAGAACCCATTGTGCTTTTTGACTTGGAAACCAGTTCAGGTCACCCAAAGCATATCCATCAGTACCTGCTGATTGTAAAGCTGTATTAGAATAAGATAAATCTTCTGTAAGTGGCCATGCCGGAGGATAATGAGTAGTACCATAAAACCATGGAGTATCCAGTGTATTAGTACTTATTTTTAGGACATAATCAAGTAGGTTGCCAAGTTGATCAGTTACACTTGAACCAAATCCGGGGTCGGCTTCAACATTATTCGCAACTGTTATATCTGAAACTCCTGCCAATAAAGTATCAAGAGTCCATTTAGTGTAATCACTCATCCAGGTTGGCATAACAAGTTTTCTTGTTACATAAGCTTTAACTTCATCGGGTGCAAAATTAGGTACATCGATACTGTCTTTTGTTTGTACCGTATCATTATAAGCATTATAAAAATCAACCATTGCCTGCGGGAATGAATAAGCGTTATTCTGGACATCAAATACTCTTAAAGACGGATCAAGCATTGCAGCGAATACGCCCTGAGATTCGTTAACATAAGCTTCGGGACCTGAAATTGTGCTGGCCCATAGTTGAGACCAATAACTAACTGAGTCTCGTCCTCTTGCTCTAATAATACTGCTTGATGCAGTATCGGGATAATTTAAGAACCAACCATTTATTACATGATCAGGATTTCCACCCATTGCATGTGCAGCATAGAACAAATTATTTCTCATGTGCAGATTAGGTGCCTGTCTGATCAAAAATGGATTTACAGTACCCAAGACCATAGAATTGTGATCGAATATCGCAAGCTTATCATAACCACGAATAGACCAGTTGTATGAGTTGTTACAGAAGAAAGAGTTATTTATCCATTTTGTAGTATCCATAGCTGTTCCGCCGTCGGAAAGAAAAGCACCGCCCCCAAACCATGAAGTTCCGTGCATTTCATTTCTGAACATACAATCCTGTACATCCATCTTACACCACTGAGCACTTAATTGGAGTGCGGTATGACTAAATCCATCAAAAATACAGCCTTTCAATTTAAATGTTAAGCTATCTGCATAAATTCGAATACCGTCACTCCATCCTAATTGGTTGCCATCGGCCCGAAAAGACAGAAAGTATGTATTACTTATTTCTACCTTAGCGCCTTTGCCAATAAACTCAAAGAAGTGATCTATTGAAGAGTTGTCAGAGAGAATTGCCGGAGCAAGTACAGGCGGTCTACCATCTCCATCAGCCGCAATAATGTTCAGATTGCCATTAATTATCATAGCTTCTGTTACCTGGTAAACTGAACCACGACTCAATCGATAAATTCGGTCGGGATTCGCTCTTACTCCTCCTTCAAGAGTATCACCGCCGATTACAGTATTAATGTTGCCCACAGGAAGTGCAGCAACATCAACTATATCTTGTGCAAAGATATTGCTTGGCAGCAAAATAAAAGTTGCCAAAATAAAAGTAGCAATTAAACATAGCACTTTTTTCATATTAGGGTCTCCTTTTGATTGTGAATGTTAATGAATGTGATATTAAAAGATTATTCACTTTAGAGTTTTTCTGATTCTATTAAATAATTTTCATAACGTTAAGCGCAATCCCATGTCTGCTGTCATTCCATAATGTTCTTCAGCAGCCGGGAAACTGGTTTTTTGATTTACATCAATATCTCTTTCACCGGAGATGTTATTCAGGTTAAAATATAGTTGTATTCCATACCAGGGAAGAGTCTGTTTTACAGATAAATCCCAACGTGTATATTGGTCTGAATTAACTCTGTTCTGCATCCAGAAATCAGGCTTTTTAAATATGTTATCCTGATATAGCAGAGAGAGCCTTGCTGAAAATCCGCCAAAGTCATACCCTACTGATAGATTAAGAATATCGTTCGGCTGGTTAAGTAAACGCGTTGTGTAAGATGTGTCGTTAACGGTCTGTACTAAATTACCCTGCTCGTCATATTCATTAATCAATTCACTTTTAGGATAGCTGGCTTCAGAAAATATATGTGTGTAGTTGATATTAAAAACAATGCCAGAAAACGGTTGCGGCAAATACCAAAAATTTGTCTGCCATTCTGTTTCAATTCCATATACATCAATGGGAATGGGATTATTTATATATGTATTGAATTGAAATAATTGTTTTCTATCTTGCGGAAGTTCGGGGTAAGGACTTAGATCTGTGACATAAGTTTCAGATGCAAATATTAAGTCCTTAATTCTTTTCTTAAATCCATCGATAGTAAACAACCCCAATTCATTTGCAAAAGCAGACACCACCAAATCAAAATTTTCTGAGGTTGCCGGCTTTAATTGGTAATTATTGTATGAAATGAATCCGGTTCCAACAAAAAATCTGGGTGTTATAACACTATAATCGGGATAATTTAAAGTGTTTGTATAAGCAAACTGAACCTGAAGCCAGTCTAAGGGTCTATATCTAACGTGAACCATTGGAAGAAGAAAACCATGAGATTCAGTTTTGGTTACCTCCCCTCCATTAATACCTACCGGGCCCGGAGCGGTTTCGCCTCTCACTGCCGTAAATGTTGTTGTCAGGTTTTGATAACGGGCACCGGGCACAACTGTAATCTTGTCTCCAATATTAAGTGTTGCCATTAAATATGCCGCACTTTTTTTCTCGTTGCCTGAATAATCATTTAGCATAGATGCAAGATGATTAATTTGATATCCTTCGAGCGTGCTGGTTTGCCTGGCAATTGGTAAAAGCTGATACATCAACTCTACATTGATAGGATATGCAAGGTTATAGTCACCGTTAAGAAAATCACCATAGGAATAACTATCATGACTGAAATTCAAAAAGCTTAAGTTTCCTCCATTAAGTATTAAATCAGGATAAGCTCTCGAAAAGGCGTTTATAACACCACCTCCACCTGAGTATAAATGCGAGCCTTGATATTCATTAATATCGTTTGAACGATATCTGTATTGAAACATTCCACCAAACTTAATTATAGCTGTAACATCATTAGATATAGGTAAGCTGGTTTGTAAATCTAATGAGCCTGTAGCCACTCTTTCTTTAGTAAAAGTTTCTTTAGTTTGTATTTGATCCAAACTAGCAATTGAGTCATTGGGAACAATATAAGACGCTAAAAGACCTGGAGGTACTTTTGCTAAATTTCCCCTGTTAGAAAGCCCGGCATCATCTTGCCAGAAATTGAAAAATAAATCCCGGGGATTTTTACTTTCGGAATAGCTATGAGATAATTTAAGGTCAACATGAAAAATTGGAATATCTTGTTTTAGAATGAGAAGATTACTTATTACATTCAATTTATTATGCTCGTCCTTTGCAGAATAATAAAGATCATTACTTGCCTGTAAAATAGATTCGCTTCTACTGGTTGCCTTTGTATCACTGGTGCTAAAAAAGTTCATGAAATCGATCTCGCCGCTTTGATACTCATAGTCTAACACAGCAGTTATATTGCTTCTTTCACGTTCCCTAAAAACATCAGTGAGATCTAACGACACTAAATCAGGTACACCAGCATCGCCATGAGTTTTATCATGTAAATCATAATCCGCACGAAGCTCATTTGAACTAAGATTTCGTTTATCAATTAATCCCTGAACAAAAACGCCAAAACTTCCATCAAAAAAACGACTCTCGGCTGTACCAACAAATTTGTAGTCCCCATAAGAATCTTTCAGATCATTATAACTACCCTGCGAGGTAATCTGAATAAACGGGAATGATGGTTCGCCCAAAATTCTATTAGGATAAGATTTAGTAGCTTTTCGTAAACCAAAATTTACAACTCCCCCTATCAACGTTGCATCCATATCTGGTGTAATAGCCTTAATAACTTCAATTCCTCCGAGCGAATTGGAAGAAATCATACTTAAATCCGTACCTCTATCACCCAATTTGCCCAAATCAGCAATACTAAAACCTGAGTTAGTTCCTCCACCACCTTGCTGTCCTTTATCGCTGGAGACAAGATTATTGAATGAAGCTACATCACTAGGCAGCTCAACTCCGTCAATAGTAATTTGATTGTATTGAGGTGAAAGTCCGCGTATGACAACCTGTGAGCCTTCTCCTCCGGTTCTAATAAGAGAAACGCCCGGTAAACGGCTAACTGATTCAGCAGCATTGGCATCGGGTAATTCCAGTATCTTTGATAAAGAAACAACATTCTTAATCTGCAAAGAATTTAACTGCTCATTAATAGCCCTGAGTTGTCCTTCGGCTTGGCCGGTTACAACAACTGTTTCGCCTTCAATGGCTTCCAACTCTAATGAAATACTGTACTCTGTTGTTTTCCCCGCAATAATCTCGGTTGTAGTTTCTACTTGTCTATACCCAATGTATGTTACACGAATTGTGTAACTTCCTGATGGAATGCCCTTTATTACATAGTTGCCCTCTTTATCGGCAGAGCCTCCAAAACTGGTTTCTAACAGAATGACATTTGAATATGGAAGGGGATCCCCTGTTTTAGCATCTTGTATTGTTCCTTTTAGCGTCCCGGTTTGAGCAGAAACAAGGGCTGAATAAAATATCAGAAGAATTATTATTGTTTGACCTAAGATAACAGTAATTCTACTTAGCATAGGCTCCTCTTAGATTTGGTTATCTTTAATCCTTTTCAAAAAGAACAGTACTTTTTAGTTTTGCTTACTGTAAACAGATACTAATAGAGACACTTAGTTTCTTCAAAAGAAAAGTAAACTAAATATAATTAATATGCAATAGTTGGGTTTTATATTTATTTAATGCGAAAAACGGCTTGTTTTGAGAGAATATATTTTATAATTGAATAAACTGTCTTATATATTTCCCTTTGGGAGACTTTTTTCGCTACTCTGAAACTACCAGATTATATTTTATGGATTAGATTAAAGAAAATTTAATTCTTTTTTACTATAAGCTTAGTATACTGTAAATTATTTTCTGATGATGATGAACCAACCATTAATATATATTTATCAGGTTCAACAGAAAATCCCATTTCATCAATCCATCTTTCTAATTTTTCCGGCGTGATATCAAACTCAACTTTTTTAGTTTCACCGGGATTTAAAGTTATTCTCTTAAATCCTTTCAATGTTTCTACAACATTGGTGTCTTTGTCGGCTTTAACATATAATTGAACTACTTCTTCACCTTTCACTTTTCCTATATTTGATACTTCAACAGAAAGAGAAGTAGAGCCACCGGAATGAATTTCAGTTTGCTCCAATCTTAAATTTTTGTACTGGAAAGAAGTATAGCTTAATCCAAAGCCAAATGGATAAAGAGGTTCCCCTTTGAAATAGCGGTAAGTTCTGTTGCTCATTTCATAATCAGTAAATGCAGGGAGTTGATCGACAGATTTATAGAATGTTACCGGAAGCCTGCCACTCGGATTATAATCACCGAAGATAATATCTGCTATTGCAGTGCCTGTTGCCTGCCCTGGATACCATGCTTCAATAATTGCGGGAACATTTTCATTCTCCCAATTAATAGAAACAGCACTTCCATTTAATAAAACAAGAATCATTGGCTTACCTAATGAATGAATTTTTTTTATAAACTTCGATTGTGTTCCCGGAAGATCGAGTGTCACCCTGTCACCACCTTTAAATCCTTCTACTTCTACTTTCATTTCCTCACCTTCAAGACGAGGTGATAACCCCATAAACATAATTACAATATCTGCTCTTTTTACTGCCTCAATTGCTCTTTGCTCTCTTCCTTCGTCCGGCACAGACCATATCAATTGCATAAACGAATAGCGTAATTTCTTATAAAATTCTATTTTGATTTTATAAGCTTTCCCGGCAGCAAGATTTAAATACTTATAAGTTTTAACAGGATCGAACTCACCGTCAAATTGTACCAGTAATGTATCCTCAATGAAAATCCTAAAACCATTAAAACCGTAGCCTCCAAGTGCATACTTACCGGATTTTTCAGGAACTATAAAGCCTGTCCATCTTACACCGAAATTATCGGGATCGAAATCTTTATCAGGGGCACCATCCCACCACGCAAAATCTATTTTGGAATCAATCCTTGAGAATGCTGCCTCGCCTACGAAATCTCTGTTGTTAAAATATTCGCCTACTAATCCTTTCTGCTTTTTATCTAAAGAAGTATAAAGAAATGATTCCCCGACTACTTCAAACGAAGGAAGGTTTTCTGCAAGTTCACAACCCCGTTCATAAATAACTGTTGTATTCTTAAGCTTATTTTTAATTCCCTGTAATGGAGTGATTGGATCGGAAGGAAACCCATTATAATTACCTAGTAAAACTTCAATATCATTTGCATTGGGGCCAAGGACTGCTATTGTATTTAAATCTTTTTTAAGCGGTAATAAGTCGTTTTCATTTTTAAGAAGAACAATAGATTTTCTCGCTGCATCTAGAGCCACGGTTTTATTTTCAGGGGTATCAATTTTATCTAGTTTAGAATAAGGAACATTTTCAGGTGGATCGAACATGCCCAGCTTGAAACGAGCAGTTAATATTCTCTTTACGGCAGTATCAATTTCATTTGCGGTTATTAATCCCTGATTTATTGCTTTTAACAAAGAAGGATAAGCATTCCCACATTCAAGATCAGTTCCACTTTTAACTGCGATACTGGAAGCTTCCTCAGGAGTTTCCACTATTTTATGAAAATTATACATATCCGGTACAGCCCAGCAATCTGAAACCACTAAACCTTCAAACCCCCATTCATCCCTGAGGATTTGCTTTAACAAAGGATCGCTTCCACAACAGGCGTCACCTCGGAACCTGTTATATCCGCACATTATAGAATATGCTTTCCCTTCAATTATACATTTTTTAAAATGAGGGAGATAGGTTTCTCTTAAGTCGTAATCACTTACAATAGCATTAAAAGTATGGCGTAAAGGTTCGGGACCGCTGTGAACAGCAAAATGTTTAGGAGTAGCAATTGTTTTTAAATATTTAGGATTATTCCCCTGTAATCCTTTTACAAATTGTACGCCCATTTCACCAGCGAGGTAAGGATCTTCTCCATAAGTTTCCATACCTCTTCCCCATCGCGGGTCGCGAAAAATATTTATGTTGGGCGACCATAGAGTAATTCCCTGATATATCCCTCTTTTATTTCTCCTGAGAGCAAGATTATATTTGGCCCGGGCTTCATCTGATATTACGGTTGCTACTTTATACATTAGGTCTGTATCCCAAGTAGCGGCTAACCCAATTGCTTGTGGAAAAACAGTTGCAATTCCATTTCGGGCTACACCGTGCAAAGCTTCATTCCACCAATTGTATTCCGGAATATCCAATCTTTCTATAGCCGGAGAATTATACACCATTTGAGAAATTTTTTCTTCAAGTGTCATCCTGGATAAAATGTCATTTACTCTTTCCTCAATCGGGAGATTCGGATTTTTATAGGGAGGATCATTCTGCGATAAAATTGTCACTGGGAAACAGGTAAGAAAAAAAAGAATAATTTTTAGTTTCATATTCATTATAAAAAATGGAAAATTTTTTAAACCTTACTTATGATGGATTTACATTAATATATTCGTTTTAATAGTGCCGGTTTTTCAGTGTACAGTTTTAGAATTAATTCCCCGAACAAAGAATTTGCCCACGCAAACCAGCTTCTGGTAAAATCTCCGGCATCATCTTTATTAAAAGACTCATGCATAAACCCCGTATCTGCATGTGTTGTCTTAAGATAATTTAAACACTGAGCTATTTCATCATCACTTTCGCTTGTTAAAGCTCTCATAATAATACTTATGTGCCAAATTCTATTTACAAGAGTATGCGGACTGCCGACTCCTTGCGCAGCTTTTCCTTCAAAGAAGTATGGATTGTTTTTACTGAACACAAATCTTCTTGTATTCTGATAAACAGGATCATTAACCGGACAGCAACCAAGATATGGAAGGGAAAGCAAGCTTGGAGCATTTGCATCATCCATAAACAATTTATTCCCGAAACCATCGACTTCATAAGCATATATCTTTCCAAAACTAAGATGATTGGCAACAGCATATTGATGTAAAGCACTTTCAACTTCTAAAGCTAACGATAAGCAGTCTGAAGCAAATTCATTATCTTTAATAATTTTTTGATACATCTCGGATAACTGCCTTAACGAAACTACAGCGAAAAAATTTGAGGGAATTAGAAACGGGAAAATTGTTGCATCATCTGAGGGTCTGAAAATTGAGGCAATTAATCCAACAGGATTAACCGGGTTTCCATAGCCGTTACCCGGAACGGTATCAGTACTCCATGAGGTTGTGCGGCTAAATGAATATGGTCCTACATCAATTTTGCGTTGCTGTTCATGAAAAGTTTTTAATATTAGTCTCGTTGCTTTTTGCCAGTTGTCATCAAAACAGGAAGAATCTCCCGTTGCCTTCCAAAAACCATATGAAAGTCTGATAGGATAACAAAGAGAATCTATCTCCCATTTTCTTTCATGAAGTTCCGGTTTCATTTGAGTTATGTCCTTTTCCCATTCACTGCCGGTAGGTCCGTTATTAAAAGCATTTGCATACGGGTCAATTAAGATGCATTCAGTCTGGCGGTTAATTACTCCTTTCAACATCTCTTTTAATTTTCCATCTTCAACTGCAAGTGAGAGATAAGACCACACTTGCGTTGTCGAATCCCTAAGCCACATTGCATTTATATCTCCTGTAATTACAAAAGTATCAGGTTTGTCGTTTTCAATTTTGAAATTAACCGTAGTATCAAGAGTGTTGGGATAGCAGTTTTCAAAAAGCCTTGCCAACTCATCGTCATTAATTGATTGTTTAACTTTTACTATGGTTTTCTCAACTATTTCACTTACGAACTTTCTATCTTCAGGTTTCGGACGTTGACTCATAAAATTTTCTTTAATTAGTTTTAGCGGCGAAGAAAAATTAGATAAACCTATCCCGGCAATAGAGATACCGGTAGTTTTAATAAATTCTCTTCTTGTAAACATATAATAATGTTGCTACCCTGATCTTTTATAAAAAAACGAGCGTCAAGTATAAAAATTTTTACAAATACCACATTCCATATTCTATTTCATGTCCAACTTTTGTAATGCATAAGCAGAAGCACCTATTGCCACAGCTTTGCTTGTTCCGAGTTTAGAAATTCCTACTCCTATTCTTTTTTGAGGATCAAACAATATTTTATGTTCAGAAAATGGAACTATAATTTCAGTTTTATCTCCCTGTAGAAATTGTTTTAGCTGGTTTTGATCGTCAAGATTATATGTCTTTAGTGCAAGGCGAGGGAATTTTACGCCTGAAGGGCTTTCATAAGTACCATTCATTTCAGAAATCAAAGCCGGCATAAATAAATCAGATGCCCCTGCTATTCCCCCACCAATTACGATTAATCCATCAAGCAAAGTAATCGCCTGGGAAAGTGAATCACCAACCGATTCTCCCAATTGTCGATATCCCTCCAGTGCGGCTTCTTTGTTGCCAACTTTTTTACCTAATCCTATTTCATAAATATCTTTAGGTGAGGGGACCTGCTCCAAAGGAATACCAGAAAGTTTTGAATAAGTTCTTTGAACTGCTCTTATACTTGCACCTTCTTCAGCATTCGTCTTCGGATTAAATTTATTCCGTAAAAGCCATATCTCTCCGCCACATGAATTATCACCAATATATAACTCATTGTTTCTAACTATCCCGGCACCGAAGCCTGTTCCAAGTGTAACACCCAAAAGATTATTATATCTTTTAGGACTTCCGGCTTCACGTAACAAATTATTAACGTGAGGAAGAAAACCTGCAATGGCTTCTCCATATGCAAATAAGTCCCCATCGTTATTTATAAAAACGGGTAAATTAAATTTTTCTTCGAGCATTGGTCCAAGTGCTACGCCTCCCCGGAAAGCCGGAAGATTAGCAAGGTCCCCAATTATTCCCGAAGTATATTCAACAGGTCCCGGGAATGCAAAACTAATTGCAGATGGCGGTGCCTTTAATTTTGCTTTAACCTGCGAAAATCCGTTAACTATGTTGTTTAAACATTTATTTAAATTATCGGCGTTTGAAGGCAAGGTAATAGGATCAACAATTTCTTTATTTCCCTGCATCGCAGAAAAAACGAAGTTGGTGCCACCTGCATCCAGTGTTAATACAATTCTATTGTCGTTTTCATATTTCATTTATAGGCTCCCGGCTTTAGATGTAAGCATATCTTCTTTTCTGATTGATATAAATGAAGTGTATGCTATATAAAAAAGACAAAGCAAAGGAACGATAAAGCTTGTTAAAATCGAACTCAAATCTGCAACCTGTCCCATAACTAAAGGAACAATAGCCCCACCGGCAATAGCTGTTATCATCAGACCGGAAAGCTCATTTGATCTATCCGGCATACGATCTATAGTTATTGAAAATATCAAAGGGAAGATATTTGAAAATCCTAATCCGACCAGGATAATTCCTATATAAGTTATAACCTCATTAGAGGAAAAGATTACGGCAACACCAATTATCGAAATTATATTTGATAACACAAAAAATTTCTTTGCAGGCATCCGGCTTAAAATTAATGAGCCGGTAAATCTTCCAATAATAATTGGCAAGAAAAAGATTGCCCAGCTAACCCACAAGCTGAATCCTCTTATACCAAAATTTTCATATAACAGAATTGGAACACTTGAACTCATCGATACTTCGGCTCCAACATAGAAAAAGATCGCTATAACCATAAGCAATACATACCCGTTTTTCAAAAGAGATAAACAGGAAGAGATTGTAGCCGGTTTGGAATCGGGATTTTTGTGTTCTTCTATTTTTAATGGCATAGAAAGAAAAAGGGTAATTAAAATCAACACTGAAAAAACAGGAAATAGAATAGACCATTCCAGACCAAAAACGATTGCAACAAAAGGGGGAAGCAGAAAACCCAAAGATGATCCTACAGCTTTTATAGATTGCGCAAATGAAAGATTTTTAGAATAAGCTCCCTCAGGGGAAACATCGCGCATAACAGGATTTCCAACTACCTGGAGTATTGTTGCACCTGCACAAAGAAGGAGAATAGACAGCAGAACTAAATAAAAACTGAAATATTCTCCCGGAAAAAATTCAACTTTTCCTCCGTACATACCGTTTAGCATTGGAACAATTAACCCAACAAGAGCGACTATTAAACCAAGCATAAGAATAAATTTTTTACCCTTTTTATCCTGGTAAATACCCATAGGAACCGAAAGAAGACCAAACATAATGAATCCAACAAACGGAATAAGCTGAGCCATAGTATAAGATAATTGGAAAGTATTTTTGGCTAATCCTACAAGAGGACCTACGACATCGCCAAAACCCATGCAAAGAAATACTAAAAATATCGGAAGGGTTTTCATTTTCATTCTAAACTCCTAAAATTTATTTTAAATATTTTCTATATTGAAAAGAACTATAAAAGGGGGAATTTTTGATTCCAGGTTTATTTTTTTATTTGAGAATTCCATGTTAAGCCGTCATTCCTGATATTTATTTTAATTGTACCATCATCAGATAGAAGGGATGCTTCAAACATATTTGTTGTACATTCAATTGTAGGAGGCAAAAGGTAACCTGTAACTGTTTGCATATCGAGTCCTAACTTTTTAAGATCATCTGTAAATGTTCCGTTTTTCTCAAAGTAAATTCTTTCCAGATAATAAACCTGTCTTAGAAACCATTTTGCTTTTTCTTCTTTGTTTCCGACAAAAGATATTTTTTTGCCTCCGGCAACTTCATTTGTGAATTGAACAAAGCCCCACATTTCCGGGTAATGCATATTAACAACACCCTGGGGAGACCAAACCCAATTATCTTCAGGAAAAGATTTGTTTGTTCCCGGGTTTATTTGTTTCTGATATTTCTCATTTTTTACTTCGGTCTTCCATTCTACACGTGAAAAATTTATTCTCCATCGATCCATATCCTTTGGCGGAATATCTATGTCGGCAATTTCCTTAAATGCCTCCCAGGGAAATGCAACTTCAACTGTCCAGCAACTATCAATATCACCCGGATTATTCAAACTACCATAAACTGCTACTCCACTCTTTAATCCTTTAATATCCCAACCGTGAACGGCTGCTTTATTAATATCTCTGTAAGGTTGAATAAGCAGCAGATCCCAAACAGTGTTAAGAGCATTCATTTCAAATTCACAATAATTATGAGTATTGCCATCCGGATCGATAAATATTTCAAAGTCATTGTCATAGAAAATAATATCATCACGATTTTTAAGTGTACCCCATATGCCGGGTTCTTCCAATTCAGCAGCAACATAGAAATAATTTTCGTCCCATAACATTTTAGCACGTGTCCGGAACCGGGGAACCGGTTTTAATGATCCTTCGATATCGGCAAAATCATCAGTCCATTCTGCTTTAGCCCAGCTTGATTCATTTAATTTTCCATCTATAATTATCTCTTCACCAGATTTATAACAGGTATATTCTTTGGGAGAAAATTCAAGTATGGGTATTTGAATAGGTTGTGCGACACAAATTACATTCAGAATAATAAGAGAGAATATTATTTTTAACATAGACTATATTTTTTCCATAATCATTAAGTTGAAATATTCCCTTTATAGTTTCGATGCTTCTATTAATTCTCTCACAGTTGATTCTGCCATGCCAACAACAGTATCGGCAGCTCCATAATAGATGAGAACCTTACTATCTAATGTTGCAAATCCTTCCTGATCATAATCTTCTACAATCATCCCACTTGGAAAGACAACATTTTGAACTTGCCCTGTTAACTCATATAGTTCTCGGGGTTCAAGAATATTAAACTTTCCTCTGGATATTACGATCGAAGGATCGTTCAGATTGTTCACTGCTACTCCGGCTTGATAAATGTTAGAACTGGCAAAATGAGTAGCTACACCATGATATATATGCAGCCATCCCTCTTTTGTTTTTACAGGAGGAGGACCGGTGCCAATATTCTCATCCCAATAGTGAAAACGTCCGCTCATAACCGGTTTAACTGTTTTCCAGTTTAAAAGGTTATCTGATTCGGATAAATATATTGTGTTGCCCGATGAAGGTCCTCCTTCAAGTTGAACTTTATTAGGACGATCAAATCGCAAATATTTACCATTTACCTTTTCAGGAAATAATACTCCATTCCGGACATCACCTTCTGAAACAATTCCGATAAATTCATAGTTATCAAAGTCATTTGTTTTTGCAAGTCCAAGCCGGCAGCCGGAATCCATATCCATAGCAAACATGATGAAATATTCGCCGGCAATTTTGGTTATCCTGGCATCATAAATATGATAAATTTTTTCTTTGACATTCTCTATTCCTTTAAATTCTATTATTTTATTATCAACCTTAAAATCAATACCATTTTTGCTTTCAGCTTTTAAAATAAATGTTTCTCTTCCCCTGTTTTGAACACGGAGAAGCAGAAGATATTTATCGTTAAATTTTATAGCCCCGGGATTAAAAACCGAGGAAACATCAACAAGGTGCGGGAGAATGTCAGGAACATCTGAACGTGTGATAATGGGATTTTTTGAATTTCGTTTTAACATGTGTGATTTAATTATTTAGTCATACAATCAACTTTATGAAGAAAGCCAGCTAACCCATAAGTTTTGATTACTTAACCGGAAGACGGAAATAATCTTCAAGAATTAAAGAGGCTGCTCCAACTGCTACAGAATAGTGATGATATTTATCGGCTACTATATTAAGCGTGTTGCTCGTAATTGAGAGAACTCTCATTTCTATGGCTTTTCTAACGGATTCGATCAATATATCCTCTACCTCTGAAACTACACCTGTAATAATCAGGGTATCGGGATTTAACAAAGCAACCGCCGGAGCTATTGTCTGACCAACCACATCCCCTATCTTTGAAAAAGCAATCCTGGCTATTTCATCTCCTTGTTTTACGGCATCTATAAAAATCTCAATATCAATTGATTCGGGAGAGGAAACATATTTTTTTAAGATCTTGCCTTCTATAAATCTACTGCGCATAGTCGATAAAATTTCTTTTAAGGTTGGCAGATGCGGGTACAATTCACCTGCACAAAATGATGACCCGCGGTAAAGTTCACCATCTATAATTATCCCTATTCCCAAACCACTTACATTTCTATCAATCTCAACGAGAATGATAAGAAAATTCCTCCTGGTTTCATTATAACCATTCCATTTTAATCCTATTGCAGCAGCATTTGCATTATTTTCAATTAAAACCGGAAAAGGCAGGCTACTTAGTTTTTGAAGAAGAGGAAAATTCATTTCAGGTAAAACGCTTGTCATAATAACTATTCCATTCTGGTTATCAACAACACCGGCTACAGCCACTCCAAGCCCTAAAATCTTTTCCTTAACTATATTGTTTTCAGTAATTATCTCGTTAACTACTTTAATAATTGTTCCGGCAAACTCATCAAGTGTTTTTCCGGTTTCAAGCTTAATAATTTTTTTTGCAATTATTTTTCCGCTAAAATCCAAAATAACCGAGGCTATTTCTCCAACTTCGATGTCTAAACCTATTATATAAGCTGCCTCCTTATTCAGTCGCCAGAGATAAGGTTTTTTGCCTCCTTTTTCAGTGGAATCGCCTTTCCCGTGAAAGGAAACGAGCGACCGTTCTGATAATACTTTTAAAATGTTGAATATTGTTGAGGGGCGCATTCCCGTGATTTTGACCAAATCGGTACTTGAAATTATCTCATTTTCCTGGATAAGATTTAATACCAATTGCTCATTAATATCTTTAACTACACGCGCACGGAATGAAAGTAATTTTTTTCTGGTCATTGTATATTATACTTTAATAATCGATAAGGTTTTATATTTCTAAAATAAAAAGAACTCTCTTCTTTTAGAAGATAGACTAAATTTTCTTAAAAAATCATTTTACTATTATCTCATCAACAAAAATCCAGGCTTTGCCGCCTGCTCCAACATGCCATTGAGGACACTTACCAATATTTTTAGCAAACACTTTTACATAACGTGCTTCAATTCCATCAAGCTTTTTATTAAAATCTTTAATTTCTTCCCCACCGATATTCTCGTCAACAATGTTTTTTGCTTCATAAACTTTTGTAAAATTAATTCCATTAGTTGATACGTAATACTCAATCAATGCCGGGAAGAAAATCCACGAGCGGGTATTCTTCAAAAAAGATGAGGTAATCAAAGATATTTTTTGAATTTTACCAAGATCGACTACTGCGTCTAAATCAACTTCTTCATATCCCTGCCAAGCATCGGAAAGGAAATTCATAGTTCCTTTAATACCATCAATTAAACCCAGTTCCCCCCCTCCGGTATATGAATGATGATATTGAGTATTAAGCTTAGTTGTTCTTCCCTCCGGTATTTTGTTAAAATTAGCTGTAAGTACTTTGCTGTAAATTCCGTTCTTCCCTGGCTGCTTATCAGGAAGAAAACAAACCGCTTTAACAACCGTTGAACTATTGATAACAATAGAATTAGAATAAATATTCTTACTTGTTATTGGATCAGAACCATCTGTAGTAAAATAAATTATTTCAGTCCCGGCAATGCCGAGCCTTGACGGAGATGAATCAACAGTAGATGACAAAGTTATTGAGAGAGAGTCTCTAAAAACTCTGTCCCCCGAAATGATAAAAGGGACAGGCACAAAAGGAATATCGACAAATGACTTTGGTCTTGCACTTATTTCTTTCCCCCATTCAGCAGGATTTGATCCCATTTCTAAAACCAGCTCTCCTCCGTTGATTATATCCGAGTGTTTTATGAAGGAATAAGGATAACTTTCTCCATTTAACTTTACGCTTTGTATGTAGTAATTCTGATCTGTTAAATTGTTAGCAACAATAGTAAAGCTTTTTTCTCCACCAGTGTTAATCGTAACCTTTTCAAAGATAGGAGTACCAATAACATATTTGCCGTCGCCGGGACAAACAGGATAGAAACCCATTGCACTAAAAATATACCACGCGGACATTTGACCACAATCTTCGTTTCCACATAAACCATCAGGTTTATCTGTATACAAAGTAGTCAATATCTCATGAACTCTCTGCTGTGTTTTGAATGGAGCGCCGGCATAATTATAAAGATAAGCCATATGATGACTTGGCTCATTTCCCTGGGCATACTGTCCAATCATCCCTGTAATATCTGATTGAAATCTTCCTTTAAGACCTGTATCTGTGGTAAACAATTCATCAAGCTTTGCAATAAATTTCTTGTCCCCTTTCATAAGATTTATTAATCCGTTTACATCATGAGGAACAAAAAAGCTGTACTGCCATGCATTTGCTTCAGTATAATCTCTGGTAACGGCATAGGGATCGAAAGGTTCAAACCATTTACCATTCTTTTTGGGTCTCATTAAAGAAATTGATGAATCAAAGAGATTTGAATAAAATTTTGCTCTTTCAATGAAATAATTATAATCATCTTCTTTACCAAGATCTTTTGCCATTTGAGCTATACACCAATCATCATAAGCATACTCAAGAGTTTTTGATACACTTTCATTTTCCAGGTCGGAAGCCACGTACCCCATTTCTTTATATGAATCCAGACCAAGATGATTCTGCATCGCACTTTTTTTCATTGCTTCGTAAGCTTCTTCAACATCAAAATTTCTAATACCTTTAAAATAAGCGTCGGCAATAACGGGAATAGAATGATACCCAATCATTGTTCCTGTTTCGTTTGCAGCAAGTTCCCACACAGGCAGCAAACCACCTTCTTCGTATTTTGTAACCAGAGCCTCAACCATCTCAAGCGCTCTTCTGCTATCAATAATTGTAAACAAAGGATGCTCTGCCCGGAAAGTATCCCAGAGCGAAAAAACTGTATACATATCACGGTTTTCCACAGAATGTATTTCACTGTCTAACCCTTTATAGCTACCATCAACGTCGGAAAATATATTAGGACTCAACATTGCATGATACAACGCTGTATAAAAAACATTTTTGTTGCTTTTACTTTTACTTTCAACTAAGAGAGATGACAGCGCATTTTCCCACTCCTGCTCGGCTTGATTCTTTATTTCATCAAAATTCCAGGCTGGAATTTCCGTTCCTAAATTTTTTCTTGCACCTTCGAGACTCGTGTGCGATATGCCCACCTTAACTAAAATAACTTCGCCGGAAGAAGTACTGTATTCAACAAAAGCTTTAATCTCTTTTCCTTTCCCCTCTGTTTTTCCTTTAACAACATTTCCGCTGTCGACTATTCCAAAAGATTTAAAAGGCTTTGAAAATTCTACGTAAAAATATACGCAATGATTTTTTGCCCAGCCGGTTGAACGCCTGTATCCTTCAATAATTTTATTATCAATAATTTTTATTTCAGCGTCTGTAGTCTTATCCTGGATTCCGTGTACAAGATCAATAATAATATTAGCTTTTTCAGTTTCTGGAAAAGTATATTTATGAAACCCTGCACGTCTCGTTGCCGTCAATTCAACCTTTATATTATAATCATCAAGAAGAACAGAGTAGTAGCCGGGTTTTGTAACTTCGTTTTTATGATTGAATCTTGAACGATAACCGGAGTCAGGATTCTCCTTTAGTCCGGGTTCAGTTTTTAACTCGCCGGTCGATGGCATAAAAAGAATATCACCGTAATCTCCAATACCCGTACCGCTAAGATGTGTATGGCTGAAACCAATTAAAGAACTACTGGAATAATGGTATCCTGAACACCAATCCCATCCCTGGATATCAGTATCGGGGCTTAGTTGAACCATACCGAATGGAAGCGATGCGCCGGGGTAAGTATGTCCGTGTCCATCTGTTCCTATAAAAGTATTTACATAATCAGTTAATTTTGTTTGCGCAGATAAATTCATACACATAATTAAAAAGATTAACATAATTATTGCTGCATCCACTCCTTTTGACAAATAAGAAGCTAAATGCTTAATTACGGGCTGTACTTTATAATATATTCTCATTTGGTCATTAACATTTTTATTGTTTTAATATAAGGTTTTGTTTCTTTTGACTGAACCGTTAGTCGCGCAAAATACAACCCGCTTGCATACTTTGAACCATCAAATGCTGTTGTATAGTACCCCGGGTTCATAACATTATCAATCAGGGTTGTTATTTCATTTCCGAGTACATCAAAGACTTTTAAAGTTACCAATCCATTTTGTTGGATGTAATATTCTATTGTTGTAGAAGGGTTAAAAGGATTGGGATAATTCTGCATAAGTGTGAATTCTTGTGGAATTCCCTTCCTGTCGGTTCCGTTATCAGCCACATCTGTTACCTGTACAACAAGAGCTTTGAATACTGAATCAGTATATGATTTGAGATTGTTAGCAGCGTATACCATTATGCCCGCTTTTGGACCGGAGGCGGGTTGCCAGGCTGCAACTGTAGTAGTAAAAGCTAAATCATTATTATCATTGAGGACCCCAATCATAGTTTTTGAAGCGCCTATAGAATCAGCCCACTGGTTGAAACGACCGATGTAATCCGAGTTAAAATAAGCCATATCCATTAAAAAATTTAAATGTGCCATAATATCTTTTGACCTGCCTATATCAAAACCGGGCTCCCCCCAATACCCTTTAAACATGGCGGCTATATACATTTGTGTTGCACTGCCAAATGACAGAGGACCAAAATATTTTCCAATTTCTTTTAACAGTGTTCTATAGTTATCGTTACCTTCTGCTCTATGCTCTATATCGAGGGAAATGCCATCTAAATTGAGCGAATCAATTGCACAGGCTTTAATGAATGCGGCAAATTGTTTATAGTCCAATTTTACGCTATCATAAGTAGTGAACGGTGTAGAAGTGCTCCATGGCGGACGGTCGTCAACATTCATTAGAACTTTCACACCTCTTGCCTGCAATATTCTTATATCTCTGATAATTTCACTGTAATAATTATACACTACATTTTTCATCCATCCTGTAGAATAATGAACTGAGTCTGCCAATTCCCATAATGTCCCTTCAAACACCACCACTATATTGGCTTCGTCTGTGAAAGTCGTCAGAGGAAAATGATCAGGTCCACCGGAATCAAAAACATAATAGGCTACCTTATTATTCCCGGCATCCGGAAGGTCTGTTTTTAACTCTTGTCGGGCTGGATTAATGCTGCTGGTGAGCAAAAAAATTAATACTGCTATTCTTATAAATACTATTTTTTTCATAACTTAATTCCTGTTCACTGGCTTACAAATTCACCCTTCTCCAGGCTCCAGTCATTTCCAAAATAACCTGTTAACTTAACACCTTGTTCATCTGAATTTTTAACATCTGAATTATAAATAACTATATCCGGAAAGCTTAAATAAGGATGATGATACTGAGCAAAATTTACAAGTCTCATTCCTTCAATGCCTGTTCCGGATACGACTCCAACGCTTGCAAATTCACTATCGGTTCTCGGTCGTATCATTAAACATACATAATCATCTCCTTCATATACTCTATTGCCGACTGTAATTTTTTCATCATCAACCTGGACAGGAGAACCTTTAAGCAATTTATTCCATGCTGAATTTGTTTCTGAATTGCCAAAAAGAATTACATTCCTATCTTTATATTTTGCCTGATCAAATTCATCATCTTTAATAATTTCTATCGAGCCGTTTCCCTGGTACCAGATTCTTTCTGCGTCATATCTTGCTTTTTCGAAAGCCCATTTATTTTCCTCTTTATTACCATGGGTCCCATATACAAATACTACATTATGATTTAATGCCTCTCTTATGTTACCACAGCGGGCAGGATATTTATTTTGTTTACCCGACTCATCACTTAAACCCCATTTGCCATTTCTCTTCCTTAGATATATTCTTTCATTATCCGGAATATTTATTTCTGAAATTAATTGATTGTCTAACTCCATAGAAATTGTTTTACCTTTTGAAAGCATTGATGCGTCAATGGCTAATGTTTCTATATTATCAGTAGTTCCCACAAATTTTCTATTGCCGTATTCCAACCGGATTTTAATTCTGCTTAATTTCTGCTGTTCTATTTGATTTACAATTTCAATCCAATAATTTTTTGATGAGATTGCCGGATTTGCAGTAACAAAATCAATCGTTTTAATTCTATCTTTTCCGGAAACCGAATGATGTGCGAAGAAATCAAACATCGGTGCCCAATCAACACAATCGGCTCCCGGTTCATCCGAATTATCCCACCAATGACCTGCCCCCGGCTGTTCATAATAAATATAATCTTTATGGAATTTTGACAGGTTGTCCACCATAGACCTTGCCTGCTCAGGGGGAACATTATCGTCTACCTCGCCGTGAATTATATAAATACCATTCGGTTCTAAGTTTGTAGTAAAAGCATAGGTATCACTATGTTTTGAAGAACGGGTCAGCATGTTTTTTACTTCAGAAGAATCAGACATAGACAAACTTCTAATTCTATAAGCCCAAATGCTTATCCAGCCTGCACTGGGACCCATAGCTGCAAACTGGTCAGGATAATTTATACCAAGATGCCATGTCCCATGTCCACCCATCGAGTGACCGGTCAGATACACTCTGCTTTCATCAATATTAAATTTCTTTTTAGAAATATTAAGAACTTCAAGCCCATCAAGCCTTCCCCAATTTTCCCAGTTATAACCATACGGGCGACGATTTGTTGGAGCTACAATATATCCCCAATTTTTTCTACCATAAGCATGTGCTTGATTTATAGCTTCTACGCCGGCACCATGCAAACTTAAAAAGAGAGCAGGTTTATCATTTATGCTCTCCGGCGGATTAACTGCATAATACTGTACACTACCATCCATTTTGCTTATAAAGGTTTCTTTGTGCGTATCGTTTTTGCTGACTACGTTTAATTCTATATTTAAAGACGATAGTACTTCCTCTTTCGATTGCTTCTTATCAATAAGCTCAATATTAATTTTGATTTTTCCTGTATTTTGCTGAACAGGAAGTTTGATATAAAACGGGGTTTTAAAAATTGAAAGAGGATTGATCTTACTAATAGGATAGTATTCCGGGGCAGAACCTTCGTACCATGTTTTAATGAACAAATTCTTATATGAATTTTCAGTTGCATTTATGATTGGGACTGCACCATAAGTATCGACGGTTTCATTTAAAAGAATATCCGGAATGGTCAGGTCCTTTTCATTAAATATTAATCCCCCTTTACCGGGATGAATTTTTACTTTCAGCACACCGCGGTTGCATTCAAATAAAAATTCATTAATTCCCTTTTGTAGTTTTACGGGAATAAGAGAGTAGTCAAATCTTGGTTCCCACGATTCATAAGTGTCTTTAGCCTGATATGGATTACCGGAACGGGGCGAGCCGTTTACGTAAACCATGCTGTTGCCCATTCCTTCTAAAAGAGCAATATCTTCTTTATCAGATTTATACTGAAAATAAACGTACGAATTAACCAAAGAATCATCTTTGAACCAACCATCGTCCCCTGCATTTATTTTCCTCCAAGTCCCGATTATTTCATCATCGAATTTAACTTCTGTATTTTCCGAAGGACTTTCCCATTCACCTGTTTCAATTGAAGCTACAACGGCATCCGAGAAAATAATTTGACTGCGGTCTCGGTCAAGTTTAACTGTAATTCCTTCTTTTAAAACTACTAAATCCGTTTGAGATTTAACATTTGCATCAAAAAGAAGATATAATATAAACGTAAAAACAAAAATAGATTTTAACATATTTCCTCCTCTTTTCAATCCTTTACGAGTTTATTTTCCGATATAATAATTTGATCAATTTATTTCTTTTGTAATTTCTTTACGGACTGTTCCATCGTCGTTATGATCGCGAACTGTGGTTTTTAACCTGTTGAGCATTTCTTTAAAATCTTTAATACCTCCTATGGTAAACCAGGTAATGATAAAGAAGGATACGGAAAGATTAATTATGACAAAGGTTTTCCAAAATGACATCCAGGAAGAATCAGGAACATCTCCGGAAAGATTAAAGATCGTTCCAATAATAAAAACAACAACCCAGATAAAGGTCCAGCCGTATGCGCTAAGATATATAATCTTGTCTCCCTTGGTAAATTCTTTCCCCATTCCGAGTATTTTCAAACCTTTTAAAGGAACCTTATTTACAACTACAGTTTCTTCTTTTATTTCATACTTCCCCCTGTGAAGCATTTTATCCATATCAAAATCGGTTTTTTTGCCAAGCAAGGAAACAAGTATATAAATTACTGAAGAGATACCCATCGCAATTCCCCAGAAATATTGTCCGTTAATAGGAAAACCAGGATAAATTTGTTGTAGAATAATTCCCACTACAGAAATAACAGAACCAACGATCAAGGCACTCCAAGCTGCAGAGGTTGTTCCCCTCTTCCAGTATAATCCGCCAATTATTACAGCCCCGGAACCACCGACAAAAATTGCAGCGGTAATAGCAAAATATAGAAAGATGTAATCTGTCATCGGGAAGAAAAGACTAAACAAAAAGATAAAAATACAAACACCAAGAATTGCTAATCTTAAAACTCTTAAATGCTGTTTGGGCTCAAAAGTTTTTTTTCTGAAGGGCATAATTATATCCTGAATAAAAATGCTTCCCCAGGAATGCATATAGGAATTATGCGTCCCAATTGTCGCCATCAACATTACAGCTAAAAACGCTCCCATAACACCAACGGGTAATATTTTTGAAAGCACAAGGGGAATCCTTAATTGATTTTGAATAGCACTGTTGCCAACACCGGATAAAGTTTTATTAACACCATCGGCAATAGCACTGAAATCTGCGTTGTGCAAAATTGTATAAGCAATTATTGGAATAAAAACGAGGAACAGCCATCTCGGTATATCCCGCAAGTTGCCAAGTACTTCTCCCATTTTTGCTTCGTGAGCACTTTTAGCAGATGAATTAAATCCCTGTGTACCCTGCCAGGATAGTTTAACATAAATAACACCGATTACATTAATAAGGAAATACCAGAAGTTAAAATCCGGCACCTCGCTTGTTTTATAAGGATTGATCAGGGATGCATCTTTAGGCACAGTTGTTACTGCCTGAAAAATCTGTTCCCAATTCACAAAAAACAAACAGAATATAATTATAATAAGAAAAGTGAAGTTGGAAAAAATCCCCTGAATGAATTCAGTAATGATAACAGCAATTTGTCCACCGGAAAAAACAAAGTAAACTGAAATAAGTAAAAATGCAGCCATTACAAGTGGAAAGGTCGAAAGCTCAAGTCCGGCAACATTAAAAGAAAGTGGAAGCCCGCAAAAATAAATTAAGAACCTTGCACTTACTGCAGGAAAAATTCCAAAATTTAACAGACCGGAAATAAAAGCTAAAATCCCTGCAAAAATCCTAAAGTTTCTGCTATAACGTATTTCAAGAAATTGGGCGATAGTCAATGCTCTTGTTTGCCGGAATCTGTAAATCACCCAGCCAGAAACTGTAATGATTAGAAGAACAACCGCCATTGTAAATTCCCACCAGCGAAGAGCAAATCCCGCGACATAATTCATTTCCCATTGACCAACTATTGTAATAGCACCAATAGCCGCCATTCCTTGGGAAACAGTTATCATATACCTACCTGCAGATCTTCCTGCAGAAAGAAAATCTACAACGCTTTTAACAAACTTTTTACTAAGCCGGACACCAAAAAAAAGAACTAAAATACTTAGAAATGCAATGAGCCAGTCAATGAGTGATAAGTTCATACTTGCTTTATTAATCTTAAGGTTTCAGAAGAAGTTTTTCTTTTTAAAAAATAAACGTTAGCTTGTGAATGAAAATAATAATTATTTTTAATAAAAAACATAAATATTCTAAATATTTTTCTTGTTGTATATTTTTTTGAAAAATATTTAATGTAAAATATCTGTATAAAATGGCATTCTAATCAATTTCAAAAAAAGGAAATTGTGATGTTTCAAATAAAAAAATCAGTCGCAATGTTCTTTTTCCTTTCAGCTTTCTGTTTAACATTAAATGCCCAACCTAAGTGGATAAATGGATTCACAAACAGAATCGCAGGGGAAAACATTGAATATCACTCTTGCCATCCCGAAGCAAATTTAGCTTTGTTAATCCGTTGTTTTAATGATAAAGATTATATTGAATGGAATACAGATACTATCGCTTCTAACTATAAAAATAAGTTTGTTACTTTCGCCTGGATTGCCGGTTATTCAGTTGCTACATCAACATCCCCCCATAAATTCTATCTCTACATAAATGACAACCTCCTGTTTGAGTTTAACACAGCCCCCAATCAGGAACAAAAAGATTGGCAGTTAAGTTTAGAAGACGGTTCTAATCTACACTTTAAGTTTATTAATGTTGATGCTGTTGATGACTTTTTCGGTTATATGGTTCTAACAATTCCTTCTAACTTATTGGATGGACTGAATTATGCAAGAATAAAAATAAAAGGTGATGGAACAAATAGTAAAGACTGGTATATGACTATGCAATATCCTTTAGTTCCCAAAACAAGAATTAATCCCGAAAAAGTTATTACAAAAGATTCTTCCGGTAATTTATTACAACGTGTAAAGGTTTCGGTCGATCATTTCGATTCACCGAAAACTGTTAAGATCATATCAGAAAGGGATACTCTTTCTTCAGAGTTAGAACTTGGAATGAACGATTATTACCTTAACTTTTTCGCACCAAAAATTTCAACTGAAACTACAATAGATATAAACATTGCTGGTTTGACTAAATCTTATACAACAATAATAAATCCAGCCAGAGAAATTACTTTTTACTTAATTCCTCATGCACACGTAGATATTGGATATACTGATCTGCAGACAGAAGTTGAAAAAAAACACTGGAACAATTATGAAAAAGCAATCGGGTATTCAAAAGAATCGGCAAAATACGGCAAGGACGCAGTATTTAAATGGAATGTTGAAGTACTGTGGGCTGTAAAAAGTTATTTGGAAAATTTCCCGGAGAAAAAAGAAGAATTCTACGAAGCTGTTAAAAATGGTTGGATTGGTCTCGATGCAGATTATGCAAATGTAATGACTGCATTATGCAGACCCGAAGAACTGTATCGCTTAGTAGGATATTCAAATGAATTAGAAAAAGAAATTGGAATTAAAATAGAAAGCTCTATGATTTCGGATATTCCCGGTTATACATGGGGAATTGTTCAAGCATTTGCAGATAATGGAATAAAATATTTTTCTGTCGGCACAAATGAATTCGACAGAATCGGGAATACACTTAAAACCTGGGGCGATAAGCCATTTTATTGGACATCACCGAGCGGGAAGGATAAAATTCTAATATGGTTAGCCGGTAAAGGATACTCATGGTTCCATCACTGGAGATTAACACGTGATGATATTTCTCCATTGGCAAAATATCTTGATGAATTAGATGAAAGCAACTATCCTTATGATATGGTTCACGTAAGGTATAACATTGGCGGAGATAATGGGTTCCCGGATTCAAATCTTTCTGAATTTGTTAAAGAGTGGAATGATAGTCATATTACTCCCAAGTTTAAAATTGCAACCAATACACAAATGTTTAAGGACTTTGAAGCAAAATATGCCGGGGTTATACCGACTTATTCAGGTGACTTTACTCCGTATTGGGAAGACGGAGCCGGATCGACTGCAAAAGAAACTGCGATCAATAGAAATACTGCTGAATTATTAAATCAATTAGAAATTTTATATGCACTATTTAATAGAAAGAATTTTCCTAAAAAAGAGTTTGATGAAGCATGGAAATATGTTTTATTGTTTTCAGAACATACCTGGGGAGCCTGGAATAGTATTTCCGACCCCGAAATAAAATTTGTTACCGGTCAGTGGGAAATAAAAAAATCTTATGCAGTTAAAGCTGATAGTATTGCCCGGAAACTCTTGCGGGGTTTAACGAGCAGTGATGAAATGAATAAAGTTGTTGACAACTTTTATGTTTATAATTCTTCATCGTGGCAAAGGAGTGATATTATAAAAATTCCAGAATCTGTAAAAATTATCGGCACTACTGTAATAGATGAAGAAGGTAATTTAGTCCCGACACAAATTCTAACAAATGGCGATTTAGTTTTTACTGCTAAGAATGTTCCCCCGTTCGGGTTTAAAGGATATAAAATTGTAAAAGATAAAAACGGAAATGATAAAAAGTCACCACTAATTAATTATACTCTATCAAATAATCATTACACTTTATCTTTTAATGAAGAAAACTCGGCAATAAATTTTCTTGGTAAAACCGGGGATAACTTTAATTATGTTGATATGAATAATAGATTGGGATTAAATGAATTTATACATACAGGAAAGAATGCAGAAAATCCTATTTACACTAAAGGCGGGAAAATAATCGGCTATGAAAATGGTCCGGTTATTAAATCAATCCTTATAAAATCAGATGCAGAAGGATGTAACAATTTATTACAGGAAGTGACTCTTTTTAACGACCTGGACAAAATTGAAATAGTAAATACAATCGATAAGAAAAAAGAATATGATAAAGAAAATATTCGGTTTGCATTTCCATTAAATGTAAGAAATCCTGTTTCAAGAATTGATTTAGCCTGGGCAGTAATTCAACCTGAGAAAGATCAGCTTATCGGCTCAAATAAAAATTATTTTTCGGCACAGCGATGGGTTGATATTTCCAACAATAACAATGGATTAACGATTTCAACAATTGACGCTCCATTTGTTGAGTTCGGTGGTATGAATGCCGAAGCCTGGATGTCTTCACCGGATAAAGAGTGGTTTTCAAATACGTCATCTTCTTCACTTTGTTATTCCTGGGCTATGAATAATTCCTGGCACACAAATTTTAAAGCATCCCAGGAAGGTGTCGTTTCATTTAAATATTCTATTCAGGCTCACAGTCAATTCGATTATCTCTCTGCTTATAAATTCGGTGTTGAGAGTTCACAGCCACTTCACATTATATATAATGATGATACTGTAAAAAAATACTATCAAACGATAGAATTGGATTCAACATCTTCTCTTGTAATAACAATGATGAAACCTTCTGAGGATGGGAATCTAATGGTTAGAATTTTCAATCCGACTGACAAAACCGATTCTTCCAATATAAGGGTAGGAACCAACGAATACTTATTATACTTAAGCAGCGGTGATGAAGAGGAAAAAGAACAAATTGGAAATAAAATAACTTTAAATCCTTTTGAAGTAGTAACATTAAAAATTAAAGAAAAATTAAATTGAGAAGATCATGAATAGAAAAATATTTTTCATAATATTAAACATTGCTTTTATAATTATGCAGACTTCAATTCAATCTCAGGTTCAACTAATACCGAAACCACAAGAGTTAAACATCTTAAAAGGAAATTTTATTCTCCCGCATGAAGCTTCAATAAAATCATCTGGTGTCAGAAATAATCTCGTAACATACCTGGAAGATTACTTGCAGGAATTGTATGGAATTAAGTTCATTAAGAATGACCGGAAAGGGACTCCAAAAGTTATATTAGAAATTGACGAGAATTTTCTGAACACAAAACCGGAAGCTTATTTTCTTAAAATAAATCCTGATAATATTACAATTCTCGCATCCAAAGAAGCCGGCTTATTTTATGGTATTCAGAGTTTATTCCAGCTTTTGCCCAAAAATATTTCTGCTGATGAAAAGATAAAAATTCCATCCTGTGAAATAACAGATTACCCGCGATTTTCCTGGAGAGGACTTAATTTAGATTGCTGCCGCCATTTTATGACTAAAGATTTTATTAAACGTTATATCGATATTCTTGCTTACTATAAATTCGATGTGCTTCATTGGCATCTTACAGAAGACCAGGGATGGCGAATTGAAATAAAAAAATATCCTGCGCTGACTGAAGTTGGCGCATGGAGAAAAGAGGCGGATGGTTCAATATATGGCGGTTATTATACCCAGGAAGATATTAAAGAAATTGTCGCTTATGCTCAAAGCAGGTTCATTACTATTGTACCCGAAATAGAAATGCCGGGGCATTCGCTTGCATCACTCGCATCTTACCCGGAGAATTCCTGTACAGGCGGACCTTTTGAAGTTACAAATATGTGGGGAGTAATGAAGGATGTTTATTGTGCAGGAAGAGATTCAACTTTTTATTTCCTTCAGGATATTCTTGATGAGGTAATAGAACTTTTTCCCGGAAAATATATTCACATTGGCGGTGATGAAGTACCAAAGGACAGATGGAAAGAGTGCCCCAGATGCCAAGCAAGAATAAAGGCAGAAGGATTAAAAGATGAACACGAGCTACAAAGTTATTTCATAAAAAGAATTTCAGATTATCTCAACCGTAAAGGAAAAACAGTAATCGGTTGGGATGAAATTCTGGAAGGCGGGCTCGCTCCCGGTGCAATTGTTCAATCATGGCAAAGTTTTGAGGGCGCAATAGATGCCGCCAGGCTGGAACATTATGTTATTTGTTCTCCGGCTTCTCACACATATCTGAACTCAGACCCGGAAGATCTGGATTTGCGTATAGCCTATTCATTTGAACCAGTTCCCGATGAATTATCTGACAATGAAAAAGAATATATAATTGGAAGTGAAGCAAATTTATGGACTGAGCGTGCACCACAGGAAACAGTAGACAGTAAACTTTTCCCAAGAATTCTTGCCTTAGCCGAAGTATTCTGGACCGACCCGAATAATAAAAACTACGATGAGTTTTATTCACGTATTCAAAATAGTTATGCTGATTTAACGGCACGTGGAATTCAGTACGGTCGGGAGTCCAAAGTTATTATTCCAACAACTACTTACGACGACACAAAAAGAGAGTTCTCAATTAAAGTAGAACGGGGACAAAAAGATATTGAAATCCGCTATACATTAGATGGAACGGAACCAAATATAAATTCATCTTTGTTCGACAAACCTATCGTGATAAACAGAACATCAACAATAAAGATAGCCGCTTTCAAAAATGAACTTTTTATTGGTAAACAATATTCACTTTCCTTCGACTTTCATAAAGCTCTTAACTCTAATCTTTTTTTAACAAATCTATATAATGAAAGGTACAGAGCAAGCGGAGAAAACGCCTTAATAGACGGAGTAAGAGGAACGAATAATTTCCGTGATGGATTATGGCAGGGCTACCAGGGTGTTGACTTCGAAGGAACAATTGATCTTGGAAAAGAAAAAGAAATTTCAAAAGTTATCCCGAGATTCCTGCTTGATAGCAACTCATGGATATTTCTTCCTACCAAAGTTGAAATCACTTTTTCAAAAGATAATATTAATTACTCTGATGAAAAGATAATTATTAATGATGTCCCACAAAAAAATTCTGAAATTGTGCTTAAGGATTTTCCTGCGTATTTCAATAATCAAACGACAAGGTATATTAAAGTGAAAGCCGAGAGTATAAAAAAATGTCCTGAATGGCATCCTGGTGCCGGCGGGAAAGCATGGTTATTCATTGACGAGATAGTGGTTGAATAATTAAAAAGTTAGTAATGAAATTAAAAATTCTTCTAAACATACTCTTTATTTACGCTGTCGTTCAGGCACAACCGAATACAATTACTTTAGTTTCGGGAAATAATAGCAATTATAAAATTGTACTTTCTAATACTGCGTCTCATTGGGATTCACTTGCTGCAAATGAATTCCAGCATTATATAAAGGAAATATCCGGTATTCAGATTCCAATAATCAACGACTTTTCTCCAATCACAAGTAATGAAATTGTTATAGGATTGAATAACCATTCCAAAGATTTAAACTTATCTTCAATAAAAAATGATGGTTTTATAATCAAAACAGAAGGAGAGAAAATATATTTTGTTGGAAGAAAAGGGAAAGGCACGCTGAATGCAGTGTATACTTTTTTCGAGAAATATTTGAATTGTAGAATGTATTCATCCGGGGTAAAAATTATCCCCAAACAAAAGTCAATCATCTTTCCCCAAATTAATGATGTAGAAAATCCTGTCTTTAGTTATAGAAGTGTCCATTATTATGAAGCAATGAATGATGAGTATTGCCGATGGCATAAATTGGTCGACTCTGGGGACAAAAAGACTTGGGGAATGTTCGTTCATACATTTCGATTACTGATTCCACCCGAAAAATATTTTAAAGAACACACAGAATATTTTGCATTAAGAAATGAAGTCAGAGTTCCCGGACAACCGTGTTTAAGTAACCCGGATGTACTTGAAATAGTAGTTGGAGAATTAAAAAGTGGAATGAAAAAAAATCCGGAAGCAAAAATATGGTCGGTCTCACAAAACGATAATTATTACAATTGTCAATGTTCCTTGTGCAGCAAACTTGATGAGACTGAAGGCTCACCTTCGGGCTCATTATTGAATTTTGTGAATAAAGTAGCAAAAGAATTTCCTGATAAAATCATTTCAACCCTTGCGTATCAATATACACGCAAACCACCCAGGACAATTAAGCCGGAAAAGAATGTTAATATTATGTTGTGCAGCATTGAAGCCGAAAGGAACAAACCACTTGACGAAGACATTTCAGATGATTCTTTTATCCATGATCTTGCTGAGTGGTCAAAACTTACAAATAATATTATAGTCTGGGATTATGTTGTTCAATTTACCAACTTAGTAAGCCCATTCCCGAATTTTCATGTTCTTCAGCCTAATATTCAATCATTTTATAAATACGGCGTAAAAATGGTTTTCGAGCAAGGTGCCGGAAACCGTGAAGGCACTGAATTCGGTGAACTAAGAACTTATCTTATTGCAAAATTACTCTGGGACCCTTTCATAAACATCGATTCGGTAACGAATGACTTTCTTAACGGTTATTATGGAAAAGCCGGGAAACAGATTCGGGCTTATATCGACCTGATGACAAAAGAATTAATAAAATCAAATGCGCAATTGTTGATTTATAGCAGTCCTGTTTCTTCAATTAAAGATTATTTAACACCTGACCTTGTTAAAGAGTATAATCGTATTTTTGATGAGGCTGAACATTCAGTACTGAATGAAAATCAATACCATGAAAGAGTAAAAACTGCAAGGCTTCCATTAAAATATACAATGCTTGAACAAGCAAAAGTAATAGGTGAAGGAGATTCCGGGTTAATTATTAAAGATGAAGATGGCAATTATAAAGCTAATCCTAAGATAACAAACCTGTTAAATGAATTTGTAATCGAATGCAAGAAGATTGGAAATATTTATATTAATGAAAAACAGCTCGATGTAGATACATATTTTTCGAACTACAAGGAATTACTTTCTAAAACAATGAAGAACCCGATTGGATTATTCAAACCTATTAAGTATATAATAGAACCGGGTGTGAAGTATCCGGCTAATGGAGAAAAAACGCTGACTGATGGATTACACGGAGATGTAGACTACCATTTCAATTGGCTTGGCTATGAGGGAGAAGATATTGAGGTTGTTTTAGACCTTGAAGAGTCCACAATAATAAAAAAAGTAAGTGCTGATTTTTTGCAAGTGATTTTATCCTGGATTTTCCTTCCAACTCAAATGGAAATAAGTCTTTCGGATGACGGGGTTGATTTTAAAAACATTTCAACTATAAAAAGTATAGAACCTTTGGAGAAAGATGGACCATTCATCCATACTTTCGCTGCCGAATTTGAACCTGTTCAAACACGTTATATAAAAATAGAAGCGAAAAACATTAAAGTGTGCCCCCGATGGCATGCAGGATATCCATATAAAGCATGGATATTTACGGATGAGATAGTAGTTGAATAACTCGTTCTGGTTATCTGGAAAACATATAAAGAATTATATTTTTTTTAATTAATTGAACTATACTAATTAATGATAAAACAAATAATTCTCATCTTATTCATTTTATTACCTAATCTGAACGCACAAACCGAAATACGGCTTAACGGCGAATGGCAGTTTGCTATTGATTCATTAAACCGGGGCATTGAAGAGAAATGGTTTACTAAATCTTTTAAAAATATAAAGGACTAAAAATTAGTTGAGCGAATCTGAGAGAAAAGAGTCTCTGCATGCAGGCGCTGTTGAAATTGAAAAGGCGATAAAAGAATATTATCCTGAAACAGATCCACTTGTTTTAAAGAAATTGGAAAAATGGAAAAGTTTGAAATTTGGATTGTTGATGCATTGGGCTCCGTCAAGTCAATGGGGTATTGTTGAATCGTGGTCTCTTTGTTCTGAAGATGAAGACTGGTGCAAAAGGAAAATTGAGAACTACACAGAATATAAGCGGCGGTATGAAAACCTGAAGAAAACATTTAACCCTGTTAAGTTCAACCCGGAGAAATGGGCTAACGCCGCTTTAGATGCCGGGATGAAATATGTAGTTTTTACAACCAAGCATCACGATGGTTTTTGTATGTATGACTCAAAGTTCACCGATTATAAAATAACAGACAGGGAATCTCCTTTTCACGCCAATCCCAAAGCAAATATAACCAAAGAAATTTTCGATGAATTCCGTAAAAAAGATTTTATGATTGGAGCTTACTTTTCAAAACCCGATTGGCATTCGGATTTTTTTTGGTGGCAGAAATTTGCTACTCCCGATCGCAATGCAAATTATGATATTGAAAAGTATCCCGAACGCTGGCAGAAATTTGTTAAGTTCACTCATAACCAGATTGATGAATTGATGACATATTACGGGCAAATAGATATTCTCTGGTTAGATGGATGCTGGGTAAGATATTATTCTGAAAAAGAGCTGGAAGATGAAAAAAAGAATAAAAACTTTAACATTTGCAGAGTGCAAAACCAGGATATAAACATGCCGCTGATAGCAAAGTACTCACGGGTAAAGCAGCCAGGATTAATTGTAGTTGACAGAGCTGTTCCCGGACCTCAGCAAAATTATCTCACCCCTGAAAATCAGGTGCCGAACAAAACCCTTCCCTATCCATGGGAAACCTGCATGCCGATGACCCCAGGCTGGTCCTATGAACCCGGGTTAGAATACAAATCAGCAAGAAAGTTGATCCATTTACTCGTAGACATAGTAGCAAAAGGAGGAAATTTTTTACTTAATATCGGACCGACTTCTGAGGGAGACTTTGAAGATGATGCCTATGATCGTCTTAAAAAAATTGGTGAATGGATGAAAATAAACAGTGAAGCAATTTATAATTCACATCCTGTCGCGCCATACAAAGAAGGTAAAGTTTGTTTCACTCAATTAGATAATGGAATTACTTATGCAATTTATCTCGCGGACGAAAGTGAAGATTCTTTACCTGAAAAAATTAGCTTTACAAAATTCTATGCAGCTGCAGGTGTAAATATTCAGATGCTTGGACGAAATCAGGAGTTAAAATTTAAAAAAACGGCTGCTGGTTTTGAAATCGAAATTCCGGAATCAATTAGAAAAAATCCTCCATGTAATTATGCATGGACAATAAAATTTTCCAAATAAAAAATAAAGAAGCATGAAAACATTCACCATTTTAATAATACTCTCCTTTTCTTTAACCTGCTCTTTCGAATTAGCCCAGGAAAAAATTGAATATACCAAAGAAACTGATCCGCTTGTTCTGCAAAAGCTTCAGCAATGGCAGAATGCAAAATTCGGCTTAATGATGCACTGGGGTCCTTATTCTCAATGGAGCGTCACTGAATCCTGGACTATCTGTTCGGAAGATTGGATCCATAGAAAAAGCGATGACTATAATGAATATAAAATTAAATATGAAGGATTAAAAAAAACTTTTAATCCAACTGAATTCGATCCTGTAAAGTGGTCAAAAGCAGCAAAGGATGCCGGAATGAGGTATGTTGTTTTCACAACCAAGCACCACGACGGTTTTAGTATGTTTGACACAAAGCAGACCGAATACAAAATTACAGACAAAGAGTGCCCATTCAATTCTAATCCAAAAGCAAATATAACAAAAGAGATTTTCCAGGCTTTCCGTGATGAAGACTTTATGATTGGTGCATACTTTTCAAAACCCGACTGGAACAGCAATTATTATTGGTGGCGATATTATGCAACACCGGATCGGAATGTAAATTATGATATAAAAAAGTATCCGGAGCGATGGCAAAAGTTTGCTGAGTTTACTCAAAACCAGATAGATGAACTTATGACGGATTACGGAAGAGTAGATATTCTTTGGCTTGACGGGGGTTGGGTTCGTCCTTATTCTGAAAAGGAAATTGAAAAAAGAAGAATGAAAGCCGACTTTAACACTTTCCGTCTCCAAAGCCAGGATATAAATATTCCTTTGATTGTAAAGAATGCTCGTATTAAGCAACCCGGTTTGATTGTAGTTGATCGTACTGTATCAGGACCTTATGAAAATTATCTTACGCCTGAAAACAGAGTCCCGGAAACTGTTATCCCTTATCCGTGGGAAACGTGTATGCCTATGGCTAGAAGCTGGTCTTATGTTGCAAATGATAATTATAAATCCTCAAGAATTTTGGTTCATCTGCTTGTAGACATTGTTTCAAAAGGCGGAAATTTTCTTTTAAATATTGGACCATGTCCCGATGGGGATTTTGATGAAACTGCTTATGATAGATTAAAAGAGATTGGAGACTGGATGAAAGTAAATGGTGAAGCAATTTACAATTCGCACCCGGTTGAGCCGTACAAAGAAGGTAAAGTTTGTTTCACTCAATTAGAAGATGGAACTACTTATGCTATTTATCTGGCAGATGAAAATGAATCCCGCCAAGGCGGGATGCCGGCAAAATTAAGTCTCGAGAAATTCTCTCCCTTACCAAATGCCGAAATAGAATTACTGGGAACTAATATAAAAATTATCTGGGAAAAGGTAGATAACGGCTGTGAATTAGAAATCCCCGAATCGGTTCGCAAAAATTCTACTGACGAATATACTTTGACATTTAAGATTAAATAGAAGCGGTCGAAAAGATCAGTGATAATCCGTGTCATCAGCGTTATCCGTGTTCCATAGAATTTCTTACTAATATTCAGTTACTCAAATGAAGAACTTTCTCTTTTATGCTATTTCTACTTTATTATCTATTCTTATCATTAATATCAGTTTGCTATGCCAGGATGATTCATTAAAAAATTATGTATTAATTAATCCTTCCGATTCGCCTGAACAAATTATTAAGAAAGCTGCAAACGTAATTCCGTCAAAGCGTCAATATGAATGGCAAAAATTAGAGTTGACAGGATTTATTCATTTCGGGATAAATACTTTTAACGAAGTTGAATGGGGAGAAAGAAATACGGATACCTGCCTTACCGGCAGGCAGGTTACAAATTTCAATCCTACTGAAATAGATGTAAAGCAATGGGTAAGAGTTTTTAAAGATGCAGGAATAAAATTAATAATTCTTACAACCAAACATCACGATGGATTTTGTCTCTGGCCCAGCAAATATACAGATTACGATATTTCAAATACTCCTTTTCAAAATGGTAAAGGAGATATTGTAAGAGATTTATCAACTGCCTGTCGCGAAGCAGAAATAAAATTCGGAATTTATTTATCCCCCTGGGATATGCACGAGAAAACTTACGGAACACCTGAATACAACAAACATTTCATAGATCAACTGACGGAACTTTTAACCAATTATGGTGAAATTTTTGAAGTCTGGTTTGACGGTGCAAATGGTGAAGGACCAAACGGCAGAAAACAAATTTATGATTGGCATTCATATTATAAGCTGATACGTAAACTTCAGCCGAATGCAGTTATTGCAATTATGGGACCTGATGTGCGCTGGGTTGGAACTGAATCCGGCTATGGAAGACAAACTGAATGGAGCGTCTTACCAGGTTTAACTATGAACCAGGATAATATTGCGGATAATTCGCAGCAGCAAGCATTAGAGGGAGCCTTTACTCCGCGTGATTTGATGGATGAAGATCTGGGCAGCAGAAAAAAAATTGAAGGGACATCGTCCCTGATATGGTACCCGGCAGAAATTGATGTTTCAATTCGTCCACGATGGTTTTATAATGAAGATGACAATGAATTAGTAAAATCTCCTTATAAGCTCGTTGATATTTATTATAATTCCGTTGGATTAAATGGCGTTCTTCTTTTGAATGTTCCTCCCGACAAAAAAGGATTAATTAATATAAATGATATTAAAAGCCTTCAAGGGATGCGTTACATTCTTGATGAAACATTTAAAGTGAATCTCGTAAAAAATGCAAATTTAAAAGCAACAAGCGAAAAAAAAGGTAACGAGGCAAAATTTATTCTTGATGATAATCTTGAAACATACTGGACAACAGAGGAAGGAATTAGTTCGGCTTCAATTGATATAGAACTGAAAAGGGAACAAACATTTAACCGGGTAATGCTTCAGGAAAATATAATCAGAGGTCAGAGAATTGAAAAATTTCATCTTGAATATTGGGATGGAAAAGAATGGGATACATTCGCCAACGGAACAACTATTGGTTATAAACGTTTGCTCCGCTTCCCTGAAGTAACAACAGGCAAAATAAAAATTGTTATTGATGAATGCCGCACCAATCCTACGCTTTCCTCCTTTGGATTATACAAGGCTCCTCCTGAAATAAAGTTTGAACCCTATGGAGGTCCTTTTGAAAACAGCACTTATTTTAAAATATCAAGTGACGATAAAAATGCATCAATTTATTATACACTAGACGGAGGCATTCCAAATGATAATTCATCAAAATTTATTGATAGTATTTATATAAATAAGAGTGCAACTATAAGAGCTATTGCAATTTCTAAAGATGGAAAAGAAAGCCTCCCTTCATCAGTATCTTTTCATAAAGCAAAATATAAAATCGTATTAAATTTTAATTACGATCAAAAATATTCCGGTGGTGGAAAATTTGCATTAGTTGACGGAGTATCAGGCAGCACTAATTTTGATGACGGAAGATGGCAGGGATATAACGGATCAGATTTAGATGCGATTATCGATTTAGGAGAAACAAAACATATTAATAAAATTTCTGCTTCGTTTTTAAGTGACGTAAACTCATTTATATTCTTACCGGAATCTGTTGAATATTCAATTTCAAAAGATGGTAATAACTTTAAGAAATTGGATGAATTGAGAAACGATATTCCCGGAAAAGATACAAAAGCATTTATTCATTCATTTAATTTTGATACGAAAAATATTTCAGCCAGATTTATTCAAATCGAAGCAAAAAATATTGGGATATGCCCTCAATGGCATAAAGGCGCAGGAGAAAAAGCATGGCTTTTTGCGGATGAAATTACTATAGAGTAAATCCTTTATTTATGCGGACTTTGAATTGAAAGGAAATGCTTAATCAGTAAAATCTAAAATTGCTTTGGTAAAAAATTTTTATAAGAATATATTCCGAAAAAATCCAGTATCCAGATAACTGTAATTATTCCTAGTAATAAATTAATAATACCTTTAAATTTTGTTTGTGGTTTCATTAACCAGGTGAGTGCATAAAGAACGCCAATTATAGTAACCGCCAATACCTTTTCATTTATAATACCCATTACAACTCCTGTTTAATCATACATTTGCTCTTCCAGTGTACTAAAAAATCTTAATATCTGCCTATCAAAAAAGATTTGTTTGATCAAAAATAAATTTCATCGGATCCTGTTTGATACCGTTATGCTCTATTTCGTAATGAAGATGAGGTCCGGTTGACAAGCCTGTATTTCCGGTTTTAGCAATCACTTCCCCCCTTAATACTACGCCCCCTTTTTTAATAAGAATTTTTGATAAATGTGCATATAAGCTTCTGTAACCAAAACCATGGTCAATTTCTATTGTCAGACCGAGTCCTCCGTTATATCCTGTAAACACTACCTTGCCCTGCCCGGATGCACAGACCGGGGTTCCTATCCCAGCAACAATATCAATTCCTCCATGCATAAGAACACGGTTTAAAATAGGATGCATCCTCATACCAAATCCATGGTAGCCAATTGTACCAACACAAGGTTTGACTGCCGGTAAAGAAAAATAAAGCTGATTGCTCTCCTCGAGTTTATTTGCTATCTCCAGATAATTCGATTTTTCAAAATTGACTTTTCTTGTTAAATCTTCTGCGAGTTGATATACAGCATTAAGTTCATTTGAATTCTTAATGAATATTAAAGGATTATCATCGAGCAACCCCCCGCCATAACCTAACATTCTTACCTCGTCTGAAACAGGAGGAAGACCCGCAGCTATTCTCAAATCAGTATTAGTGTTAATAAGGCTATCCAGGTCGTAGTCCAGAATCTCATATAGTTTTGTTAATTCCCCCAGCCTGGTTTTAAGAACTTCATTTGTGTTCTTCAACGAGTTGATATCACGACCATTATTAATAAGCGAAAAAATATATGAATAACCCCCAAATAAGATCAGCGATATTATTATAACAGAAATTGTAAAAAAAGATACTAACTTGTATTTGAAATGTCTTATTTCAATAAACTGAAGGTTTGCTTTGGAGAAATAATAAATCTTATTCATGTTCACTCCATATGTTTCAAACTAAAACTTTACGCGTTACTATTCATTCGTATTACGTTTTTCTCCCCTGTATAATTGTAAGAAAAAAAATTATCTCAGGTAATAATTCCCCTTCTATTCCCTTTTTACCCCTGAATAATTATAAGAAAATATTTCATCGACTTCACCGGCAAGCTAACCACTTACAAACTAATTGAATTATTTGAGGTCTTTTAATGAGACAACAACATGATGAAGGTTATTATAAAGAATACAAAACGGATACCATGAAATTTTAAGAAATGTATCAATTTAAATTTGAGTGGGTATATTTTTGAGAGAATGAAATACTTTGAGAATTTCTAAAAACAAAAAAATAAACGTGCCGCTTAAAAGTCCCTTATAAATTCCTAATCTTCCTGTTCTAATGAAACAGATTGTTTTTCACTAACATTCTCTGCGGCTGGTTTTAAGTGTTCCTTATTATTTACTGCCTGGGCGAAATCCGGATTCAACTTAATTGCCCTGTCATAGTCAAGTATAGCACCTTCGGTGTCTTTTAGAATAATTTTTATATTAGCCCGCCTGTAATATGCTTCGGCAAAATTGGGATTATATTTGATTGCTTTTGTGAAATCGGCGATTGCGCCCCGGTAGTCGTTGAGAAGTTTCTTGCAGTTTCCCCTGCTGTAATATTGGAGAGCTTTCTGGTAGAGTCGATGTGGCTTTAGCTCTAATTTCATCCGAAGTATACCTTTACTTGTTGAATGACTTTATCTTCTTTACATAAATAATAGAGAAGTAAAACAGGTTGATAACCCCGGGAGAGACTATCAAGGTTTTTAATCTTCAGTATTTTCGTAACATCCGGAAGCTGCTTCAGGAGCAGGAATTTGCAAAGCATCTTTATCAATCAAAAGATTCCATATTTTATTGGAAATTGATCTGGAGTCTAATAAGCCTTTCTTAAGAGCATCCTTATACTCAAGCTCGATAACTTTTTTGATCAACTGCCTGACTTCTTCCATTTTTGTTTCTACATACATTGTCAGTCCCTGACTATTTGGTTTGTTCTTTAATGTTAACCTGGTTTTTTATAAACCTCTTTCAATTTTTGAAAGACATAAATTATGCCATATAACAGATTTTAATACTCCTTAAATCCTTAATTTTGAAATATTTAACTCTGTATCAATTTGTCTTATTTTATTCATTTGGGTCACCAGATTACAACCTTATGTCCTCGTAATTCAGTTTCTTCGTAGCAATAAATAAAAAACTTTTTCTCTCATAGCGTAAAAATTACCCTTAAACCTCTACAAGATGTCCATTCTAATAATCATTTTTTACGATATTTTAAATGCAGTTTATGCGAACAGATTATATATTAATACCATAGTTTGATATTACTATTTGGATTTTCTTAAATTTAATTGATGTATTTATGACCCTCTCAACAAACCAAAAGGTGCAGGTCTTTAGATGAGTGCAACACTGCCTCCCCGTGGATATAAAAAAGAAGACACCGAAAAAAGAAAAAAGTGGCTTGAGGATAAAACAGGGTTCCATCTTAATGAAGCTGGTCCCGACAACCCTGACGAGCTTAGAGGAATAATTGAAAACCACGTCGGCTTTATGCACCTCCCAATGGCGGTTACAGGACCTCTCCTAATCGATGGATCTTATGCAACGGGAGAATACTACGTTCCGCTTTGCACTTTGGAAGGAACCTTAACAATGTCTATGACCCGCGGGCTTTTCTTAACTCATCTTTCGGGCGGAATAAAAACAAGA
>Ga0209640_10000144_pt1 | contig 48145 bp, 59 predicted proteins | sample RifCSP10_1_FD_184018 | JGI IMG/M metagenome (GOLD analysis project Ga0209640, IMG submission 184018) | Soil microbial communities from Rifle, Colorado - Rifle CSP2_sed 10_1 (SPAdes) (version 2) | ecosystem: Environmental > Terrestrial > Deep subsurface > Rock core/Sediment | place: Rifle...
AAGCGCCCCTCGGCCCGCGCCCGGCGCGCGCGCTGGTGGCTCTCGAGCGCGAACTGCTCCATCTCCAGCCGCGAGATCTTCCACTTGTCGGCGATCATCTGCGCGCCGGTGAACTGCGACACCGGCTGGCTGCCGAAGCGCTCGACCCAGCCCTTGCTGCCCGAGAATGGGTCGGAAAAGCCCAGCGGCTTGGCGCAGACCATGGCCGAGGAGATCGGGATCTGCGTCATCGTCTGGACGCCGCCGGCGACCACGACGTCCTGGGTGCCGGACATCACCGCCTGCGCGGCGAAGTGCACCGCCTGCTGCGAGGAGCCGCACTGGCGGTCGATGGTCACGCCCGGCACGTGCAGCGGCAGCCCGGCGGCGAGCCAGCAGGTGCGGCCGATGTTGCCGGCCAGCGGCCCGATGGCGTCGAGGCAGCCCCAGATCACGTCGTCGTAATCCTCGGCGGGAGCGGGAACAACCGTGGCGTCGTGCTGGGGGCCTACCTATTCTATGTGTTCGGCTGGAGCACGCAGCAGGTCCGCGGATACCTGCCGCCGGACTGGAGCCTCCGCCTTGACTTCATTAACCAGATCGTTGTCGGTGTTCTGCTGATCCTCGTGATCCTCTTCCGTCCGGAAGGCGTGCTCCCGGAGAAAAAGTACGTCCCGCGGTCGCCGCGGGCGGAGTGAGCCCATGCCACCCATCCTCGAGGTCCGGGACATCGTCAAGACGTTCGGCGGCATCCGCGCGGTCGACGGATGCACGCTCTCCGTGGCGCCGCAGACGATCACGGGCCTGATCGGCCCGAACGGCGCCGGGAAGTCGACTTTGTTCAACGTGATTGTGGGCCTGTTCGCGGCCGAGGAGGGGGAGGTTCACTTCGACGGCCAGCGGATCGACGGCCTGCCGCCCTTCCGGATCGTCCGGAACGGGCTCATCAAGACGTTCCAGATCCCGCGGGAGCTCCGGAACCTGACCGTCCTCGAGAACCTGATGGTCGCCGCACCGCCGATGGCGGGCGAGCGCCTGCACGAGCTCCTGCTCCGTCCGGGCCAGGTGCGACGAGAGGAGGAGGCGGTGATCAAGCGGGCCGAGGATGTGCTCGAGACGGTCGGCCTTCGGGAGCTGAGGGACGAGTACGCGCGGAACCTGTCCGGCGGGCAGAAGAAGCTCCTCGAGATCGCCCGGGCCCTCATGGCGAAACCGAGGATGATGCTCCTTGACGAGCCGGTCGCCGGTGTGAACCCGACCCTCGCGCAGCGCATCCTCGGCGTGATCGAGGAGCTCCGGGCGAGCGGGCTCACGTTCTTCCTCGTCGAGCACGACATGGACGTCGTCATGAAGCGGTGCAGCTGGATCATCGTGATGCACCAGGGTCGTCGCCTCGTCGAAGGGTTGCCGGAAGAGATCAAGGCGGACCCGAGGGTCATCGAATCGTACCTCGGGGTGTGACCGTGCCTCTCTTGGAGGTCCAGGACGTCTTCGCGGGCTACGGTGAGACGGAAATCCTCCACGGCGTCTCGGGCTACGTGGATGATGGGGAGATCGTAGCGGTGATCGGCCCGAACGGCGCGGGCAAGTCGACCCTCATCAAGGCCGTGATCGGGATTTTGAAGCCCTCCCGCGGGAGCATCCGGTTCCGCGGCGTCGAGATCGCAGGCCGGAACCCGGAGGAGCTCGTGCTCGACGGCCTCGCCTACGTCCCCCAGAACCGCAACATCTTTCCGAACCTCACGGTAATGGAAAACCTCGAAATGGGTGCGATCACCCGGCGGCCCGGATGGCTGCACCGCGCGGGCGAGGCGGTCAAGGAACGCCTGCCGTGGCCGCGGTCCCTCGACGACGCGACGAAGGCGATGGCCCAGGCCCCGATGACGGCGGAGCAGTTCAAGGAGCGCATCGAGCGCATCGCCACGCTCCTGCCGAACTTGCGCCCGAAGCTTCGCCAGCGCGCGGGAAACCTGAGTGGAGGCGAGCAGCAGATGGTCGCGCTCGGAAAGGCGCTCGTCTTGGATCCTGTTTTGCTGCTCATCGACGAACCTTCCGCGGGGCTCGCGCCGAAGCTTGTCCATCTGATCTTCGAGAAGATTCTCGACATCAACGCACACGGCACGGCAGTCCTGCTCGTGGAGCAAAATGCGCGGAAGGCTCTGGGGATGGCGCACCGAGGGTACGTCCTCGAGATGGGCCGGAATCGCTATGAAGGAAAAGGAGAGGCGCTCCTCCGGGACCCGGAGGTTGGGCGCCTCTATTTGGGCGGCTGACGCCTAGTTCTCCCGCGGCGCAGCGATCGGAGTCCAGACCATGCTCGCCTCGAGCATGGAAGCGAACAGAGCTGGGGCGGGAAGGAGGGCCGTGACCTCCGACTCGTCATAGATCTTGTCGACTCGCCACTTGTTCGTCGCGTTCACGCCCCAGACGATGTACCCGCTGAGCGGGTCGCCGAGGGCGTTGATGTTTACGGCTCCCGACGCGCCTTCATAGTTCACGCCTCGTCCCGCGGCAATCTCAGTTAGGGCCTTCGTCCACTCGCCGGGGAAGATCTGTGTGCCCGGCGGGTTCGCCACGTCGTTGAGCTTCGACTTGATCGCGGCTCCAGTCGCGCTGCCCGCCGCCTGCGCGGCGAGGGCGATCAGGTAAGCCGCGTCGTAGACGTTGTCGTCGAAGAGGCCGGGTTGGCCGCTCCAACGCGTGTTGTACGTTGCCGCCCAGGACGCGAAGTTCGCGCCCGTGAGCCCGCCGAACGCGCTCGGCGCGGTCCCCTGGTAGGCCGAGATGTCGAAGTTGTTCGGGCTGCCCGAGAGAACGTCGAGGAATCCGGCTTGTTCGAACACTCCTTCTGAGAACAGGAGCTTCACGCCGGCCCAACCGAGGTGCGTGGACTTGCCCTGCTCCCAGTTCCGGACGAGAAGGATTCCGTCGGGCGGGTACGCGACGACGTAGATTACCTGTGGCGCCGGGCTGACGTCGAGCACTGCCGTGAGGTCGTCCGTGTAGTCTGTCTCGCCGGATTGGACCTCTGTGATGATCCGGGGCGAGCCGGTCGTGACGGTCCCTCCGAGCCGGGTGAAGTTCGTCGCGTAGACGTTCGCGAGGCCCGTCCCGTAGGCATTGTTGATGCCGACCACGGCGGACCGCGTGAAGTTCTCCCGGGCGAAGGACGCTGCGACCACGCCCTGCAGCGCGTCCGAGGGCGCCGTCCGGGCCCACCACCCGTCCGTCAAGGTCAGGTTCGAGAACCGGGGCGATGTGCACGATCCGGAGATCTCGACCACGCCGTTCGCCTTCGCGACCTCGACGACGGTCGAGCACTGACCCGAGCCCGTCGCGCCGATGATCGCGTCCACCCGGTTCTGCGAAACGAGAGTCGTCGCCGCGGAGCGCGCGGTATCCGGCTTCGTCTGGTCGTCTTGATGGAACATCTCGATTGGTCGTCCGAGGACGCCTCCTGCCGCGTTGATCTGCTCTACGGCGAGGATGGCCCCTTGCCTATTTTTGCCACCGAACGCCGCGAGGCCGCCCGTTATCGAGAGGACCGTCCCGATCTTGAGCACGCGGTCCTCCGGAGGCCCGAAGAGCCCCCCGAACACCGCGGCCAAGAGGACGACCACGACGACGACCACTACGGCGATTACGATCCACAAAGCCTTGCTCTTCGCGGCGGGCTTTGCGGCCTCGCCGGAAGGTGCCTTCTGCTCCTCCATGGTTTCCCCGCCAGCGGCATGATTTGCCTATCGTTTATAGATTTCTAACGGGCGGTTCGAGAACTGTCCACGCGCACCGCACCCGCGCGATTTGAGAGGATGGGCAAATGACCAAGCGCGGCCGGAACGTTTTAAATAGAGAGATTCGCATCCGGCGACCGGGGGGCAAGGCCGCTCATGCTCGGCGGGATCTTGGCTGGATTGCTGGCTTACCAAATCGAATTCTTCTTCGGCGGGGCGCTCTGTCTCTTCCTTGTCGCCCTTTTCATCGTCTCCATCCTCATCGCGATCTGGGTGTACCGCGACGCGGAGGGTCGAGGGATGAGCGGCGTCCTCTGGCTCATCATCGTGCTCCTCTTCGGACTCATCGGACTGATCATCTACCTCGTCGTGCGGAAGGACCGAATGCCGCCGATGATGATGCCGCAGCAACAGTGGGCCCCGCCGCCGGGCGGAATGCCTCCGGCGGGGATGCCACCGAGCGGCGCGCCGGCCGCGCAGATGACCTGCCGCAACTGCGGCTCGCCGCTCGCGCCCGGAGCCACGTTCTGCGGCAAGTGCGGCGCGAAGGTCTGAGCCGGACGGCCGACTCCATTCCGCGTGAGGGGACCGTTTCCTCGATGCCTTTATGGCGGGAGAGCCCTCTTCCTCGCGCGGTGCGGGAATGAAGAGCTCGGACCTGTCCGGTTTTTACAAGCGGAGCCCCGAGGACCGCTGGAAGGCCATCCGGGAGTTCGGGGAGCTTACCGACGCGGAGATCGACACGATCCGCAGCACGGGTGCCCTGAAGTTCGAGCAGATCGACCGCATGATCGAGAACGTGGTCGGGAGCATGCCGATCCCCCTCGGGGTCGCCGTCAACTTTCGGATCAACGGGCGGGACTACCTGATTCCCATGGCGATCGAAGAGCCGAGCGTCGTTGCGGCAGCCTCGAACGCCGCGAAGATGGCCCGTGAGCGCGGCGGCTTCACAACGAGCACGACGGGCCCTGTCATGATCGGCCAGATCCAGCTCGTGGGCGTGCCGGATCCGCATGGGGCGCGCCTGACGATCCTCGGGCATCGGGACGAGATCCTGTCGACCGCGAACGAGAAAGACCCACTCCTGGTGAAGCTCGGCGGGGGCGCAAAGGACGTGGAGGTTCGCGTCGTCGAGACGCCCCGTGGTCCCATGGTCATCACCCATCTCATCGTCGATTGCCGCGACGCGATGGGCGCGAACGCAGTCAACACGATGGCGGAGGCCGTGGCGCCGCACATCGAGAAGTGGACGGGAGGCCGTGTATACCTCCGGATTATCTCGAACCTCGCCGTGAAGCGGCTCTCGCGGGCCCGCGCGGTCTTCGCGAAGGAGGCGATCGGAGGCGAGGACGTCGTCGATGGCATCCTGGAGGCGTACGCCTTCGCGGATTCGGACCCGTTCCGATGTGCGACCCATAACAAGGGGATCATGAACGGCATCGATGCGGTCGTCGTGGCGACGGGGAACGACTGGAGGGCCGTCGAGGCCGGCGCCCACGCCTTCGCCGCTTGGAAGGCCGGCGGCTACCGCTCCCTCACCGCATGGGAGAAGGACGCCGACGGTGACCTCGTCGGGACGATCGAGCTCCCGCTCGCCGTAGGCCTCGTCGGCGGCGCGACCGCGGTCCACCCGACCGCCAAGGCGAACGTCCGTCTGCTCGGAGTGAAGACCGCGCAGGAGCTCGCGGAGGTCATCGCCGCCGTGGGCCTCGCGCAGAACTTCGCCGCATTGCGGGCCTTGGCCACAGAAGGGATTCAACGAGGTCACATGTCCCTGCATGCCCGCAACATCGCCGCATCCATGGGGGCGGTGGGCGAGGAGGTCGACCGCGTGGCGGAAATCCTCGTGAGGGAACGGAAGGTGAGGATGGATCGCGCGAAGGAAATCCTCGCGGAATTGCGTGGCGAGACGAAACCCTGATTAATATCCACCGACATGTATTATTCCGATACAATGCGGACAGCCAACACATATAATAGCTACGTCGTTCACGATTCTAGTTATAACATTATAGCTCAGAGGAAACCTCTTACTTTCCGTGCTAATTTTTAGCATGGATTCGGTTCCTTCGCTGATAACTATCCAGTTGGATAGATAAAAATAAGCGGTGCCGGTTCCTCGTTCGCCATTGCCTGCGCCGAAGCGCGACGGCACGCTCGCACGTCAGACTTTCGTCCGACCGTTAGTCTTTTTTACTTCAACGTTGCTTCGCCGCGACGGGATGGGTGCACATGGTCCGCGTCGCAGTTTACACTAGAGTGTCGACCGAGGACCAAGCCAAGGAGGGCTTTTCCCTGGAGGCGCAACGCGAGCGCCTCGAGGCATACTGCCGTGCCCGGGACTGGTCCGTTGCCGCGAAGTACATCGATGACGGTCATTCGGGACGTAACACGCGCCGTCCGGCATACCAGAAGATGATGACAGAACGGGATCGGTGGGACGCGCTCCTCGTAATCAAGATGGACCGCATTCATCGCAACGCCCGGAACTTCATGGAGATGATGGACACCCTCCAGGAGTGGGGAAAGGACTTCGTCTCCGCGACGGAGTCCCTCGACACCTCAACGGCCATGGGCCGGTTCGTCATGGACATCATCCAGCGCATCGCCCAGCTCGAGTCCGAGCAGATCGGCGAGCGCGTGTACATGGGCATGTCCCAGAAGGCGAAAACGGGACCCGGAATCCTGGGATTTCACGCGCCCCTCGGCTACGACGTGGTTGAAGGACAGCTCCGGATGGACGAGGACGAAGCGGACGTCGTGCGGGAGATCTTCGAGGAATGTCTCGAGGGGAGAACTCTCGAAGAGATCGCCGCGGACTTGAACGAACTCGGGCGCAAAACGAAGCGCGGAACGGGATGGACCGCAGTCAAGGTGTACCGGATTCTCCACAACCCGATCTATGCCGGCCACCTCCGCTGGGACGGATACGTACGCAAGGCGGAGCACGATCCTGTCATATCGATCGGCACGTTCAACCAGGCCCAGGAACGCCTGCGGTCGCGCGCCCTGTTGTCGAACGCACGCTCGCCCCCCGTCGTCCTGGAGGCGTAAGGCATGGACGGACGCTGCCAGCGCTGCTGGACCACGAAGAATCTCGTGAACCACGAGGTCGACGCGAACCCCCGCGCGGACCCGACGATCCGCCGGGAGAAGGTGGTCCTCTGCAAGCACTGTGCGGACGGAGCGCCTGCGGACGCCCTCCTCTTCTGGGAGATCTTCATGCGGTTCGGCTCGCAGCGGGAGTTCCTCCAGCACTACAGTGCCGGCTCCGAGGAGGCGGCCCTCCAGAAGCTATGCGTGGAACGTGGGCTGAACGAGCGCGAGGTCCTTCGGCGCGCAAGAGGCCAGCAGAGCGCGGAGGCGCTGAATAGCGCGGTCAAGAAGGCGAACGCCTTCCTGACGTATGCGAGCCCCTACGGCTACGACTACGTGAACGGCGTCCTCCAGGTGAAGCAGGAAGAGGCCCGCGTGGTCGGCCTGATCTTCCGCCGGTACCTCGAGGGGAAGGGCATCGCGAAAATCTGCCAAGAGCTCAATCGGGAGGGATACCGCACGAAGACGGGTCGGTCGTGGGCGAGCCAGACGATCGCGAACATCCTGAGCAATCCGGTGTACTGCGGCCTCGCGCGGCTGAACGGCGGAATCCGCAAAGGAAAGCACGAGGCGCTCATCGAGATCGACACGTTCAACCGCGTGCAGAACGAGATGCAGCGGCGCATCCGCCGACCGGATCAGAAGAAAGCGATCCCTCCGCAACTCCGACTCGAGGACTACGCGGACTGAAATCGCTGGACCGTGCGTGCGCGAAAGGGGCGAACCGCAGTTGTTAACCTTAAACAAGGTTAACGGAGCGCTTCGCCGGGTCCCTGTCGCATGGTCTCGCGCCTTGGACCCCTGGGCCTCCCTTGTTTGTATGGAGAAATCCAAGCCCGTCCTCGCCTCTCTACGGGGGAAGCGGGGATCTCGGACGAAACCCCTGGAGAGACGCACACTTTCCCGCCTTCCAAGGGCAATTCCCGTTTACATTCGGTAGACCGAACGTAAGCGGAGGGTCGTGTTGACAACACATAGTCCTATATGGTCACATAGAACTATGGTCCGCAGGCGAACCCCATGGCAAAGCGTGTCAAGGTGCTCACGACAATCCAACTCACGACAGAAACGCGCGACCGGCTCTATCGCCTCAAGTTCCGCAAGACGTACGACGAATTCCTGCAAGAGCTTTGTGACGCGTACGAGCGGGCCAGCCCGAGTGTACATAAATGAGCCTCCGGGCGCGAGTTTAGCTGGAACATTGATTTTCATCTAGTATTCTGTTACAGCTATACAAAACCCACGTCCATACTGAATCGCCTGATTTCTGCCCCTCGGTGATAGGGTTATGCTTCTCGTGACCGTTCCGCGGGATGCGCATGACAAGCTGGACGGAGAAGTATCGGCCGAGGACACTCGAGGAGGTCGTCGGTAATCCAAGCGCCGTGTCGGAGCTGAGGAAGTGGGCCGAGTCCTGGAACCGCGGTCGGCCGGACAAGCGAGCTCTGATCCTCCAGGGCGACCCGGGCATCGGGAAAACGAGTGCGGCCCTGGCCCTCGCGGGCGAGATGGGCTGGACCGTCATCGAGATGAACGCCTCCGACAGCCGGAACGCAGCGGCGATCCACAACGTCGCGGGCCGCGGGGCCACCCTCCAGACCTTCACGGACACCGGCGAGTTCTTGCGGACGGAAGAGGGAGGGCGCAAGCTAATCGTCCTCGATGAGGCGGACAACATCTTCGGCCGGGAGGACAAGGGCGGCGTCCAAGCGATCGTCACGATGATCCAGTCGACCCGGCAGCCCATCGTGCTCATCGTCAACGACTACTACGCTCTCACGCGACGGTCCTCGTCCCTGAAGCGTCTATGCAAGACGATAAAATTTCAAGGCATTCACGATGACGCCATGAAAAATATACTGCGCGGCATTGCCGCCAAGGAGGGCGTCTCCGTCGCGGACGACGTCCTCGATTTCATCGTCGAGCGCGCGAGCGGGGACCTCCGCTCTGCAGTGAACGACCTCGAATCCCTCGCGGTCGGGAGGACGGAGGTCCTGGGCGAGGCCACGAAGTCCCTCGGCACGCGAGACCGGGAACTCACGATCTTTCCCGCAATCGAGGAGATCCTGCGGTCCGGCGACGCGAGGCGCGCGCGCGATGCGGTGCGGGATCTCGATGAATCTCCGGAGGACCTCATCCTATGGGTGGATCAGAACCTCGGCCGGGAGTACACACGGCACGACGACCTCGCCCGCGGTTACGACGCGCTGAGCCGCGCGGACATCTATCTGGGTCGCGTGAAGCGGCGGCAGACATACGGCCTGTGGTCCTATGCCTCGGAGATGATGTCGAGCGGGGTCGCAGTCGCCCGGAGGTCGCGACCTCGGGGCAGCCAGCTCGAGTTCCCGTTCTACCTGATCCAGATGGCCCGGTCCCGCGCACAACGCGGCGCCCGCAATTCGATGGCGAGGAAGTTCGCCCGCCACCTCCACGTCTCGACGGAGTACGTACGCGACGAGCTCATGCCGAGCTTGAAGGCGCTCTACCTACGAGACGAGGAGCTCCGCACGCACCTGACTGCGGTGCTCGGCCTCGACGAACGGGAGGTCGCGTTCCTACTCGACGAGAGCGAGACGAGTCACGCGGTGAAGCACCTCTTGGAGAAGGCGGCGGCGATCGTCGGTCCGGGGAAGCGTGCGGCGGAAGGCACGGGCCTACACGCCTACGATGAGGGCGAGGAGGTCGAGGATGCATGATCCTCCAGAGGAACCTGGTCGGCCTCCGATTGCGCATGGCCGATGACGAGCTCGTGACAAAGTACACGTTCCCGTTTGTCGACGCGGAATGGAAGGTGTCGTTCGTCGTAGTCGATCTCCTCGGCCGCGGCCCCCGTGTCCTCCGGGGCTCGATCCGGCGGGAGTCGGGTCTCCTGGTCACGGAAAATCGGGATGCGGACCTAGCGGCAGTGGAATCGGTCCCCGAAGGGGCCTTCGAGAAGCTCGTCCACTACGACCCGTGGTGGGACTTCCGCGGCGTCTCTGGTGTCCGGCGGGAATGGATCCGAGCGGTCCTCGCGACGAACATCGCCCGTCCATTCGAGAGGAATGGCCGCATCCACAAGGTCCATGACCTCGAGATGTCGGATGGGATGGAAGTCCTCGACGCGGTCATCGTGAAGGACGACCGCTTCGCGAAAGTGAGGTTCCAGAAGGGGGACATCGACCTGCTCTCCTTGCGGCCAGCCGATCGACGCGCCCCTGCCTAATCGCGAGGGCCGCACCCGCACCCCGCGCACATCCACGGATTTAGGCGGACCAAAATCCTTTAGCCGGGTCGGTTCTTGCCTCCCCAGATGGATTCCGAGAAGAGGGACGTCCTCGAGAGGCAAGGCTACCGCATCGTCGGCGAGCACAGCGGCGTGAAGGTTTGCCACTGGACGAAGGCGTCCCTCACGAAAGACGTCGGCTGCTACAAGCAGACGTTTTACGGGATCGAGAGCCATCGATGCCTCCAGATGACGCCTACCGTCGACGCGTGCAACCTGTCCTGTCAGTTCTGCTGGCGAACGCAGGAGTGGGGGTCCGACTCCCTCCTGGAGGCGGACGACCCGACGTTCATCGTCGAGGAGTCCCTCCGGGCGCAACGCGAGCTGTTGACCGGCTTCAAGGGCCACCCGAACGTCACGCAGGAGAAGTTCCTCGAGGCGTGGCATCCGACGAACGTGGCGATCAGCCTGACGGGCGAGCCGACCCTCTATAAACGGCTCGGGGAGATGATCGACGAATTCAAGCGCCGACGCATGTCGACGTTCCTCGTGACGAACGGGACGACGCCTGCGGCCCTTCGGCGGATGCACGCGGAGGGCCGCATGCCGACGCAGCTCTACGTGACCGTCGCGGCCCCGAACGAGAACGTCTACCGCACGCTCGTCGCCCCGAAATCAGGGAACGAATTTCGCAAACTGCGGGAGACATTGGCCCTCCTGCCGACGCTCCCCACGCGGACCGTGATTCGCCACACGCTCGTTGAGGGCTGGAACCTCGGCTGGGAGGACGAGTACGCGGAACTCGACCGTATCGGCAAGCCGATGTTCATCGAGTGCAAGGGATACAGCTTCGTTGGCGAGAGTCGCCTGCGCCTGAAGGCGGACAACGTGCCGAGCCACGAGTCGATCCGCCGCTTCGCAGAGCGTCTCGGGGGTTTCCTCGGGTACGAGATCGCGGCGGAGCGGGAGGACAGCCGGGTCGTCCTCCTGACGCAGGACGGTCAACTCCACCCGATTCCCAGCCCCGCGAACTAAGGCGGACTCATTTTTATAGCCCCCTGGATATCCGAACCCGAGTCCGTGGCCGATGCCCTGACCCCCCTCATTGATTTTCTTACGACCCTCTACACCAACCCGATCGCATACATGGTCGTCGTGTTCTTCTACGCCGTTGCGGTCGCGATCATCCTTCCGATCCCGATCGAGGTGGCCCTGCTCCTCCCCCTCGCGTTCAACCAATGGGATTACATCACGGGGATTACGCTCGCACTGGCCACCGGGAAGACGGTCGGTGCGTGGCTCATCTTCGTCCTCGGGCTGCGCGTCGAGGGACCGATCCGGGCCTGGTCCACGCGATGGCGCTTCGCCGCGTGGTTCGTGCAAAAGGCGGAGAAGTTCGTCGCGAAGACAGGCATGGCGGGGCTGTACGTCCTCCTGAGCATCCCGCTGATGAGCGACACGATCCCGATCTACCTGTACTCCTTCTTCAACCCGGAAGGCCAGGCCTTCGAGCGGAACATGTTCCTAATCTCGAACTTCCTCGCGGCCCTGAACCGCGTGGCAATCCTCGTGGTGCTCTTCCTCATCGGCATCAGCTTGTTCTGAGCGGCACCGTCACTCTTATCCCGTCCCCCGGATTGGCAGCGGCGTGTTCGACCTCCCGTCCGTCCTGACGGCCCAGGGTCTCCTCGACAAAGCGTTCGGACGGGCGTCCAAGGCGACGGCACGCGGCGTGGACCGCGCAACGCGGACGAGGAACCTCGCCGCCGCGAAGATCCGGATCGCGGGTTCGACGATCGAGTCGACCCTCCGCGGGTACGTGAAGGGCTTCCCATCAATCGACCGGCTGCCCCTCTTCTACCAGGAGCTCGTCGATCTCCTCGTGGACCGGGGGAAGCTGAAGAAGCACCTCGGGGCCGTGGACTGGGCCGCGGAGAAGGCGGCGATGGTCGCTCGCGACTACGTGCGCCGCGTAGGGAAGGCGGGACCCAAGGAGCTGCCCGCCTTGCGGCGCGAGGCGTTCGGCCGGCTCTCGTCCCTCGTCAAGCAGGTCGCCCCGGACCTCGAGGCCCTCGTCGAGGCGCGCCGCGCCCTCCGTCGGCTGCCGATCGTCGACCCGAAACTCCCGACGGTCGTCGTCGCGGGCTACCCGAATGTCGGCAAGAGCTCCTTCGTGCGGATCGCGTCGAGCGGCCGGCCGAAGATCGCGGATTATCCCTTCACCACGAAAGGCGTCTCTCTCGGCCACTTCGACCGGGGTGCACGGCGATATCAGATCCTCGACACGCCGGGTCTCCTCGACCGACCGATGGAGAAGCGGAACCGATTGGAGCGGCAGGCGATCGCGGCCCTGACCCACCTCGCCAATGGCGTGATCTTCCTCCTCGATCCGACGGGGACGTGCGGGTACCCAATCGAGGACCAGCAGCACCTCCTGGCCGACGTCCGCTCGCTGTTCCCAGACGTGCCGATCGCCGTCATCGAGAACAAGGCGGACCTCGGTGGCCCGGGCTTCGGTCACCCGCGAATCTCCGCGCTCACGGGGGACGGCGTGCGCGAGGCCCTCGATGGCCTCTTGACGCAGCTCACCAGCCGCGGTCCTGCAGCCGCGCCTCGACGGGCAGGACCTTAGCGTCCATCCCCTTCATCGGCAGGCCGATTCCCTTCGAGACCTCCGCCACGGTGGCGGGGTCGTCGAAGTGCGCGACGGCGTCGACGATCGCACGCCCGCGGGTCTCCGGATTCTCCGATTTGAAGATCCCGGATCCCACGAACACCCCGTCGCACCCCATGATCATCATCATGGCCGCATCCGCGGGAGTCGCGATGCCGCCGGCCGCGAAGTTCACGACGGGCAGGCGCTGGATCTTCTTGATTTCCTGGAGGATCTGGAAGATCCCTTCCGCGATGTCGTCCAGGGTCACACCCGCGAACACGATGTCTGATTCGCGGACGACCGGCTCGGAGCCGTGGCCGGTGCGGATGTCCTTCAGGAGCCTCGTGTAGCTCTCCGAGAACTTCGGGGCGATTGAATACAGGCGGTCGTTGTCGAGCGCCTTGAGTTCCGTGATCGCCTGAGTCACCAGGCGGATGTGGCGGACCGCCTCGACGACGTCGCCCGTCCCGGGCTCGCCCTTCGTCCGGATCATCGCAGCGCCCTCCCAGATTCGCCGCACGGCCTCGCCGAGGTTCCTCGCGCCGCAGACGAACGGCACCTCGAAGAGGCGCTTGTTGACATGGAAATACGGATCCGCGGGCGTGAGGACCTCCGACTCGTCGATCATGTCCGCGCCGAGGGACTCCAAGGCGCGGGCCTCCGACTCGTGCCCGATGCGGCACTTCGCCATCACGGGAACCGTGACGGCGTCCATGATCTCCTGAATCTTCAGCGGGTCCGCCATTCGCGCGACGCCTCCGGCGGCACGGATGTCTGCCGGCACGCGCTCGAGCGCCATGACCGCGACCGCGCCGGCCTCTTCTGCGATCGCCGCCTGCTCCGCATTCGTGACGTCCATGATCACGCCGCCCTTCTGCATCTTCGCGAATCCGCGCTTCAGCAGTTCCGTCCCGAATCGGAGGCGGGTCAGGTCGAGGTCCAGGGGCATTCGTCTACCTCCGACACAAGCTACGGGGAGTCGGTATTTCTATTTTTGGGCGCGACGGGAATGTCCAAGTTTGGCCCCGCGCCGGGATGGACGGCTCAACGTACTTACCGCCCGCGGGACGTACGATGTGCCAGACGTGCCTCTCGATTCCTCGCCCCATCCAAACCTCGACGCCCTCGGTCCCAAGCCACGGCTCATCACGTACGAGGTCATGACGTTCATGATGATTGGCGGCGTGCTGCTCAGCCTCGCGGGATTCCTGCTCGTCTCGTACACCCCGTGAGGGCGTTCTACCGAGCCGGGTGCCCGCACCCGTTCGAAGGTGCAGGCTATCCGGCAATCCTCGCGGGATTGGCCGTCATCGTGTTCGCGTTCGCCGTACGACTCTTTCGGAGCGTGGACTACTGACACGCGGACGTGCGGGAAACGCTTAAGCCGCCAAGTCGGTTCCTCGCGCCCCGTGAAAGTCGTTTGCGTCGCGGGCATGCCCGGGTGCGGGAAGGAAGAGGTCCTCGCCGTGGCCCGCGACCTCGGTTTCTCGATCGTCCGGATGGGGGACGTCGTGCGGGACGAGGCGCAGAGACGCGGCCTGCCGATCACGGACATCGCGGTGGGCGGGATGGCCCACGCGGAGCGACAGTCGCACGGCCTCGGCGTGTGGGCCGAGCGGACCCTCCTGAGGATCCAAGGCGAGCGCGTGCTCGTCGACGGCGTGCGTGGCCGCGCGGAACTCGATGTCTTCCGGAAGGCGTTCGGCGAGGGCCTCGTGGTTCTCGCGGTCCACGCCTCTCCGAAGACTCGCCACGAACGCATCCTGAGGCGACGCCGCGCCGATGACGCGGAGGGCACGGATGCGCTTCAGGCCCGCGACATCCGCGAGCTGAGCTGGGGCCTCGGCGACGTGATTGCGGAGGCGGACGTGATGGTCGTCAACGAATCGAACCTGGAGAGGTTCCGCGCGACGGTTCGCGAGGCTCTCAACGCCATCTAGCCCGACGGCGAAAAAGGAGAGCGGGCGAGGTCACGCCTCGCCCGAGGCCATACGTCAGCGCCACATTCCGCCGGCACGAACCGTTCGTCCTGTGCCGGGTCCGATTCATCGATGAGGACCGCGTAGTGGGTCGCGCCGGCGCCACACGCATGCTGGGCCGCGACGGTCCACGCGACCAGGGGCGTCGAGGCGTCGGGGGCCATCGGTACCCGCGTCGTGACGCGCAGGCGGCCATCTTCCGATTGCGCCGAGAAGAACCATGCGCCATCCGCTTCCGTCCGCTCGGTCCGTCCGAAGCGCACAAGATCGGATCGGACGACCGTGTCGCTCGCATCGAGCACACCGTCGCCTTTCGTCCGCGAACTCGACGAATCCGCGGATCCGAAGGCGCGCCTCGCGGTCGATCCTCTCGGGCGGATCGTCCTCCTCGCCACCGTCATGAAGAGGTTCCACCGATGCAGCCGCTATGTCACGTTCGGACCGGAACCCGCGCCGGCATCCTCAATCTGGATCTCGATCCTGTCCCCATCGAACAGGTCCTCACACTCGAAGCCACGCGCGAGGTCGTCCGAGAGGGACGAGATCGCGATGCCTCCGGAGAAGGCCGCCGATGCGACCAGGATCGCCAACACCGCTGACTTCATGGAGCCGGGTTACTATCGCGATAGTATAGAGGCCTCATTGGACACCCGTCGACAGACCCCGGCCGGAAGACCGCCGAGTCGGGGACACAAACCCTTTAGCGCGACGCCCCGTTCCGCGGGACCGTCTCGCGCCCTGAAGGGACGATATTCCGATGGCAAAGCTCCCGATCCACTGGATCGAAGTCCGCACGTACTGCCATGCCACGGAAGAGGAGGAGCTCGTGGCACGGGCCCTCGAGACCGCGTGCCCCTCGGGCGACGTGCGGCGCGAAACCCTGGAAGGCCACTTCGGGAATCCGCTCGTCCGACTCACTAAGCGAGTCGACGCAGCGAAGGGCATCGCGGTCGTCTGGGACCGCTGGACGGCGAGCGGCGTCCTCGGGACGATCGCACAGGATCTGGACGCTCGAGTCGATGAGGAAGGCGTGCTGCACTTCCGCATCGACAAGCAGCGGGCGTACGAAGGCAGATTGGAGGTCGCACGCGAGCCGGATACGATCGACATCCGTCTGAAGCTCATGGCATTTCCCGCGAAGCCCGACGAGGCGCGTCGGGTCGCGCGCGGGCTTCTCGGTGGAGGAGCGTGAATGGATCTCACGAAGGGTCAGGAGCGGCTCCTCGATCGCGGGACCCCCGCCCAGCGGAAAGCGATGCGGATCCTCGTGGCCCTCGGCGAGATGAACGGCGCGCGAAACCTCGTGGCCGTGACCTCCGCCCATGTGTCCGGCGCCTCGTACAAGATGATCGGCGATCCGGGCGTCGAGTTCCTCGAGCACTTCGCCCGCGACGCGCGAGTCGCCGTCCCGACGACGGTGAACCCCATGGGCACGGACCTCCGACAGTGGCGGGACCTCGGAATCCCTCGAGCGTTTGCGGAGAAACAGGCCCGGATTGCACGCGCCTACGAACGGATGGGTGCCCGGCCGACGTACTCCTGTGTCCCGTACGAAATCGGCGTGAGACCGGGCCTCGGGGAGCACGTCGCGTGGTCCGAATCCAACGCGGTGTGCTTCGCGAACTCCGTCCTCGGGGCGCGGACGAACCGCGAGGGAGGTCCTTCAGCCCTAGCAGCCGCGATCGTCGGTGCGACGCCGAATTACGGCCTTCACACGCTCGCGGGACGGCGGCCGACGGTTGTCGTGCGCGTCACGACGAAGCTGCGGGGACTCGACTACTCCCTCGTGGGCCTCGTCGCAGGAGAGCGCGTCGGGGACGGCCTGCCCTTCTTCCGCGGCTTCCGCGCCACCGAGGCGGACCTGAAGTGGCTGGGTGCGGCTCTCGCGTCTTCGGGTGCGTGCGGCATGTTTCATCTCGCCGGCGTCACGCCAGAGGCACGGCGCGCGACGACCCGAGGACTGCCGACGATCGTGATCGGCCGTGCGGATCTTCAGGCCGCGAAAAGGTCTTACACCGACGGGACCAGGGCGGACATCATCGCGCTCGGCTCGCCGCAGCTCTCCTCGCAGGAACTGCGGGCGATCGCGCGTCTCGTGGATCGCACGCCACCGAGGATTCCCGTGTGGGTCTTCACGAGTCGCCCGGTGCGGGACGCGAATGCCGGGGCCGTCCGGACGATCGAACGGCGCGGAGGGGTCGTCCTCGCGGACACGTGTCTCGAGGTCACACTCCTGGAACACCGGTTCGGCACGGTCGCCACCCCATCCGGGAAAGGGGCGTACTATCTTCCGAGCCTGTGTGGGCAGAAGGTGATCCTCGACAACATCGAGGCCCTCCTGGAGCGATACGCATGAAGGTCCCTGCACGCCGGATCGCACCGGGCCGCGCGTCCGCGACGGCCCTCGTGTGTCCGGTGCCCTTCTCCTTCGTGGGCGGGGCGGACCCGGTGACGGGCAAGATCCTCGATCAAGACACGAATTGCGCAGGGAAGAGGCTGCGCGGGCGGACCTTTGCGTTCCCCCACGGGAAGGGAAGCACGGTGGGCTCGTACGTCCTGTACGGTCTAGCGAAGAGGAGATCCGGTCCCGCCGCGATCGTGAACGCGCACGCGGAGACAATTGTCGCCGTGGGCGCGATCCTCGCGGGCATCCCCATGGTCGACCGGGTGGACGTCTCGGGCTTGCGCACCGGGGACCGGGTTGTCGTGGACGCGGACGCCGGATTCGTCGAGCTGCCAGACGTCCGGGCGATTCCTGTGGTGACTGCGATCCTGCGGAACGAGCGACGGATCCTGATCATGCGGCGCAGCCGCCGCGTGGGCAGCTTCCGCGGCCGATGGTCCGCGGTGTCCGGATACCTCGAGGGGGACGAGGATCCGCGGGATCGGGCGAGGCGCGAGATCCGGGAGGAGACTGGGATCACGGGAGCCATCTTCCGGGCCACGGCCTCGCCAATCATCGCGCGGGACCGCGCGACCGCATATGTCGTCCATCCGTTCCTCTTCGACGTCCCGACACGCCGGGTCCGCCTAGACTGGGAGAACGTCGCGGGCCGGTGGATTCGACCGGCTGACATTGAGAAATACGTGACCGTACCCCGCCTCAAGGATGTCGTCTCCGCGGTCAAATCATGACGGTATCAACGGAAAGTCAAGAAGGGTTGGGCTTCGTCTCGCGCGGCGTGGCGAAGAGGGGGCTGACGGGGAATGAGCGCCGCGTGTTGTACGGTCTCGTGCGGCACCCCGTCCTCAACGACCGAGAGCTCTTCGAGCGGATCGGGGTCAAGGTCTCCACGGTCATGGCGATCCGCCGCCGGCTGCGGCGCGCGGACTACTTCGTGACACGTCGGCTCCCCCTGATGGGCCGTCTCGGATGGGAGATCCTAGCCGCGGGCCACGGGCGCCTCCCAGGCACGATCGCGGCCGAGGCGGCGGACCGGCTGAGGGAACTCCTGAAGAATCGCTTCCCGCACCTCTTCCATGTGACCGCGTCCCTGGACCATTTCTGCTTCCTCGGCATGGCCCCGGACTTCTCGACATGGCATCGGACGTACGGCGATCTCCGTCACGCCCTCAAGCGGGCGAACCTCCTCGGGGGCACAGACATCCACGTGACCCTCTTCCCGCTCAGCCACAGCCTCCTCCCGAACTTCTTCGATTACAGCCACATGCTCGCCGTCGCATTCGACCTCGACGACAAGGTCAGCTTCCGTTCCGAGCTCGAGAAGGGCGAGCCTGTGACCCTCACCGTGAAAGAACGCGAGGTCCTCAAGGGGCTCGTGCGCTTCCCGGAGCTGAGCGACAAGGCCCTTTCCGGACGCGTCAAGGTCTCCCGCCAGGCCGTCTCGAAGATGCGCCGGGAATTCCACGAGACCGGTCTCCTTCGGACCGTGCGGATCCCGAACGTCCGCGCCCTGGGCTTCGACCTCCTTCCTTGCCTCCTCCGACTCCGATGCCGTCGTCTTCGGAGCCGCGCGCAGCTAGGAGCATTTCGCGGAGCTCCGGATCAGTCTCTCCAAGGACCCGGAGCAGCGAGGCTGGTTCGCAGAGGAACCGACGGTCTACCTGAACCTCGCGAGCGCGACGGAGGTCCTGAGGAACTGCGACTTCCCCCCTCTCATGCCGAGTCTGTCGCCGGGTGGTTCGAAGACGGCACGATGACCTGATCGACCTCGCGCTCGAGGAGCGTCAGCTGGTGCGCCTCGAATGTCGAGGGGTTCACGCTGAGCAACAAGACCGCGTTGTTGATCGCGACCTGGTCTCGGATCGATTGGAGGAGACGCAGGACGGTCAGGAAGTTGTTGTTCGTGACCAGGTACTCGATCCCGTCCATCAGGACGACACCCTTCTCCCGCGCGAGGAACTGCTCGACGGAAAGGGAGAGCTTCTCGAGGTCCTTCGGCCGGACGGCGTCCTCCTTCCCGACGTTGCTGAGCCAGAGGATCGGGAGGTCCGGCGCGGCGAAGCGCTCGCGCACCTTCGCGGGGAAGACGCGAGTGATGCACAGTCCCTTGCGGCCTGCGCGCACCGCGCCGAAAAACAGTCGGTAGGCCTCGTCAGACGCGCTTCCCTCCACGAGGTACGTCGACGAGCCTCGGAGATTCAGTCCTGCGCCCTCGGTCGGACGCGGTTCCATGGCCGAGGGAGCGGTCGGCGTCTCGGCCTGGAGCGCTCCGCACGACGGGCATTGCGGCGCCCCGGACGGAATCATCTCCCCGCAGGACACGCAAGGGACACGGGACGGGGACGTCCCTGCCTGGCCTCGCACGACAGGCAGGCCGCATACGCTGCAGGCGTCGCTCCCCGGCATGACGGCAGACCCGCATCGAGGGCACCAGTCCGCTTCCTCGGACGTGGGCTCTCCGCACCGCGGGCACCGCCGGGCTTCCTTCGGAAGCGGTGCGTCGCAGAATCGGCAGGGAATCGGCACCTCGGTTCCCTTCGACAGGGCATCGAGGATCTTGGATGCGTCCCCGGGTTCGAGGCCGTCCACCGCGACGAGTTCCTGCTTCGTCGCCTGCCGCAAGGCGGCCAGGCTCTTGTAACCGGCATCGAAGAGGGCCATCGCCTTCGTCGGCGTGATCGCCGGAATCTTCGTGAACTCCCGCAGGGCCTCCGACGCGTGCAGGGGCGTGACGCCGATCGTCACGCTCTGGCCGTCCACGTCGTTCCACTCGACCACATATTCCGCATCGACGGTTTTGTCCGTGAACGTCAGGCTTCGAGAGCGCGTCTCCCGGGCGATGAGGACCTTCCTCTGTTCGAGGGAAGCGGCGAAATCCCGATTCGCCTTCACCGAGGCGACGATGTAGTCGTCCACGTCCAAATCGATCTCCTTCCGCATCTGCTGGATCCGGCGGACGATCTCGCGGGCGTACGCCTCCGCCTGGAGGTCGGGCGTCACACGCAGGTCGAGGTACAGCTCCCCGTGGGGCGTCTGCGCGGAGGCGACCTCCTCGGGCATGCGCTTCTCGAAGCGGACCATCGACGGCTCGATCGTGACGATCTGGCCTTCGATGCCGATGTCGTAATGGCCTTTGTCGAGGGCCTTCTTGATCTCCTCAGGAGGCCGCGTCTCGAGTATCATCACGATCTTCGGGAGGAGGGCCTTGTACGCCTTCCCGATCGCCGCGTGGTCGGGCTTTGTGACGAGGGCCATGCCCGGGAATTCCTCGTTCGGCGTGAGGATCGCGAGCTCCTTCGCGTTCGACTGGTCCAGGAAGATGGACCGGAGGGACTCGAGCGCGGCTGCGACCTCGGGGGTCGCGACCTTCACCGCGACGAGCTTCAGGGGCCATCGGAGCTTACGGCCGCCCTTCTGTCGCTCCTTCGACACGGCCTCTACGAGCGCCTGGACGATGCCCATCGACGTCTCGAGCCCTGGATCTAAGCGGTCCTCCCGGACCTTCGGCCAATCGAGCATGTGGACGCTGAGCTTCTCGCCGTCGAGGCGCTGGTAGATCGCCTCCGCGATGTGCGGGGTGACGGGGGCCAAGATGGCCGCAAGGGTATGCAACGCCTCGTACAGGACGTGATACGCGGCGGTCTTGTCCGCGTCGTCCGCCTCGATCCAGGTGCGCTCGCGGACGAGCTTCACGTACCAGCGACTCAGGTCGTTCAGAATGAACGATTCGACCGCGCGGTACGCTCGGTGCAGGCTGTACATCTCCATCGCCGCGTCCACGCTCCCCTTCAGGCCTTCGAGGCGCGAGAGGAGCCACCGGTCCTCCGGACGGAGGCGGGATTCGATCGTCTTCGCGTCGGCCGTCGACGGGTCGAAGCGGTCCAAGGTCATGTACGTCGTCGCAAAGCGCAGGACGTTCCACAAAATGTTCAGCGTCCGCTGCGCCGTGCGCACGCCTTCCTCCTGGAACGTGATGTCGTCCCAGGGCGCGTTCACTGCGATCATGTAGAACCGCAGCGGGTCCACGCCGAACTTCGAGACGATCTCGGAGGGCTCGATGAAGTTCCCGAGGGACTTGTGCATCTGCCGCCCGTCGGGTCCGTTCACCCAGCCGTGCATGAGCACGCTGTCGTACGGCGCGCGATCGAAGGCGACCACCCCGGCCGTGAGCTGGGAGTTGAACCACCCGCGCGTTTGGTCCGGACCTTCGACGATCCAGTCCATGGGCCACCATCGACGAAATTCGTCGTCGCGGGATGGGTAGCCGAGGCTCGCCCAACTCGCCACGCCGCTGTCGAACCACACGTCGACGGTGTCCGGAACCCGGTGCATCGTGCCTTCGCACTTCTCGCACGTGAGCGTGACGCGGTCGATGCCGGGCCGGTGGAGATCCATGCCCTCGTTGTATCCGTCGGCCTTTCGGAGATCCTCGGCGGATCCGACGACGGTCCAGTGCGCGCACTTCGCGCACCGCCAGATCGGGAGGGGGGTCCCCCAGTATCTCTGGCGAGAGAGACACCAGTCACGGAGGTTCTGGGTCCAGTCGAGCTGTCGGGCGGATCCCGCCCAATCGGGATACCACCGGACCCGCTTCACCTCCTCGACCATCGTCCCCTTGATGTCGGAGACCTTGAGGAACCACTGCACGGCGGCTCGGAACAAGATCGGCGTCCTGCAGCGCCAGCAGTGCCCGTACGCGTGGACGAGCTTGTCCTCGACGAACATCGCGTGGAGGTCCTTGAGATCCTGGAGGATGACGGGGTTCGCCTCCTTCACGTGGAGTGTGTGATAGTCCCCCGCGTCGGCGACGAAGCGCCCCCGCTCGTCGACGGGCGAGAACGCCGGGAGGCCGAGCTGCTGACCGAGTTCGAAATCCTCGGGCCCGTGGCCCGGCGCGGAGTGCACGAGGCCAGTGTACTCCGCCTGGACGATGTCCGAGGGCACGAGCTTGTGGACCCACGGCCCGCGGACCTGCGCTTGGTACGGGATCTTCCCCGCGAGTGGATGGACGTACTCCAGCCCGACGAGTTCCTTGCCCGTCTTCGTCTCGACGATCTCGTAGCGCTTCACGCCCGCCAGAGCCATCACGGTCGGCACGGCGGACTCCATGAGCCACAGGTATTCCGTCTTCTCCCCATGGACGAGCTTCACCTTCGCGTACCTGAAGTCCGGGTGCGCAGCGATCGCGAGGTTCGCCGGGAGCGTCCACGGGGTCGTGGTCCAGATCAGGAGCGATTCGCTCGGCCGGTCGGCGAGGGGGAACTTGACATAGATGGAGGGGTCCGTCTCGTCGGCGTACTCGACCTCCGCGTCCGCGAGGGCCGTCTCGCAACGGGAGCACCACTGGATCGAACGGAGGGCCTCATACAGCATTCCGCGCTCCTGGGCCCGCTTGAGGGTCCACCACGCACCTTCGATGTATTCGTTCCGGATCGTCATGTACGGATTGTCCCAGTCCATCCACACCCCGAGGGCTTGGAACTGCTCCGTCATCGTCTTCAGGAGATCCAGGGAGAAGTTGCGGCACGTGTTCACGAACTGCTCGATGCCGAGCTCCTCGATCTCCTTCTTGTTCGTAATCCCGAGGCTCTTCTCGACTTGGACCTCGATCGGGAGGCCGTGCATGTCGTATCCGGGCTGGTCCCGCACGTGGAACCCGAGCATCCGCCGCCACCGGACGACCGCGTCCTTGATCGTCTTGTTCAGGACCTGGCCAAGGTGGATCGAGCCCGTCGTGTACGGAGGTCCGTCAACGAAGAAGAAGTCCTCGCCCTTGCTCCGCGCGGCGACGGTCTTCGCGTAGACCTTCGCGCGCTTCCAGAACTCCTGGACCTGTCTCTCCACCTCTAGTGGAGCGTACGACTTCTCCGCCTGCTTGATCATCGCAGCCCCGCTCCCGGGGTTTCGGGCGACCGCAGGGCTTCATCGTCACCCTGAGGAAGCGGGCTACCCATTCGGCAAGCGCTATAAAAACGTGTGGTGGTCATTGTTCACGAGGCCGTGCGACGCGCGACGCCACGGAGGGCCGGGAGCGAGATTTGAACTCGCGTCAAGGGATCCACAGTCCCCTAGCATGAACCAGGCTAGCCCATCCCGGCCGCAGGGCGGCTGAAGCGACGAGGGGAATATAGCGTTTTGGTCCGCCCTAGTATTGTCCCGATACACGACCTGCCAAGGACCGAGCCTACCCGAGTTTATACTTTGAAAGGAATCATTGATGCATGAAGGCGCCGCCCGACCTCGCGGACATCGGGCCTCAGGTCCTCGAACAGTTGCGTGCGTACACTGCCTTGGATAACCCGATCCGCCTAAGGACCTATCTCCTCGTCCGGGATTCGCTGGGGATCGCCTTCAGCGACATTGCGAAGGAGCTCGGGTTAGAAAGCGGGTTGCTTGCATGCCATCTCGGCGTTCTCAAGTCCGCGAACCTCGTCGAGGTTACCTACGCGCGTACAGGGCGCGAAATCACGCGATACCGCCTGTCCGCGAGAGGAGAGGAACTCTATGCGGCTCTGTTCCCACGACGGCGCCTCTCCTCCGCGAAGGCACGCAAGGCCACCGTCCGTCCGCTGGCCATCCGATGAACAGGGACGCGCGGCCCCTGTCACTCTTCCGGCATCCGCAATAGATCGGTCATCCGAGTTCGAACGAGAAGAAAGGCCGCCGCGATCGTGACGAGCCCGATTCCCATGACTCCCAGAAGCGGGACCGCGCTTCCTGGGGAAAGGAGCACCCCGATGCCTCCGGCGAACAACAGCACGACGCCCGCGGCCCCGAGCCGCATGCTGGTCTTCCGACGTCGTGCCGCGGCCTCGCGTTCCTCCCGCTGCCGCTCCGCCGCGCTCGGCCGCCGTCGCTCCACGGCACCCCATTCCGGGGAGCTTACTTGATGCCTGCGGCGGTACGGGAGCCGTCCACGCAAAAACGTTTTGTACGACCCCAAGGATGGTCCGGGAGGCATGGCTGGCAAGCGCGACCTTCTCTCGATGCTCGACGTGCGCGACGATCTCGTCGGCCTCCTGGAGCTCGCGACAAGCATCAAGAACCGCACGAAAGCCGGGGAGCGGTACGAGCCGCTTCGCGGGAAGAGCCTCGCGATGATCTTCGAGAAGGCCTCGACGCGGACCCGCGTCTCGTTCGAGGTCGGCATGACGCAGCTCGGCGGCCACGCCCTCTTCCTGAGCCCGAACGACCTGCAGCTCGGCAGGGGCGAGACGATCGCGGACACGGCGCGGGTTCTGAGCCGCTACGTCGACGGGATCATGTACCGCGCGTTCAAGCAGGAGAACATGGTCGAACTGGCCCGCAGCGCATCGGTCCCCGTGATCAACGGCCTCGACGACAAGGAGCATCCGTGTCAGATCATCGCGGACCTCTTCACGATGCAGGAGCAGAAGGGCGATCTGAAGGAGCTGAAGCTCGCCTACGTCGGCGACGGGAACAACGTGTGCAACTCCCTCCTCCTCGGGGCCTCGATCATGGGCATGGACATGACGGCGGCCTGCCCGAAGGACTACGAGCCTGACGCGGACCTGCTCGCGCACGCGAGAAAGATTGCGAAGGAGAGCGGCTCGAAGATCCACGTCGTCGAAGATCCGGACCAGGCGGCAAAAGGTGCCGACGTCCTGTACACGGACGTGTGGGTGTCCATGGGCCAGGAGAAGGAAAAGGAGGAGCGGGAGCGGCTCTTCAAGCCGTATCAAGTCAACCGCGATCTCCTCTCACTCGCGAATCCGAAGGCGATCGTGATGCACTGTCTGCCTGCGCACCGTGGGCTCGAGATCACGGACGACACGATGGACGGCCCACAGTCCGTCGTGTTCGACCAGGCGGAGAACCGTCTGCACGCGCAGAAGGCAATCCTCGCGCGCTTCCTGGCAGGCGTCTGAAGAAGCCGTAAATAGGGCTCGTCCTTTGCGGGGCCGGATGCGGGTCCGCCGTCGGCGACTGCTCATCGTGACCGCATCCCTCGTCGCGCTCGTGTACTGGGGTCGGTACGTCGAGCTCGTGCGGTACGACAGCGAGGCGGAAGAGCTCAGCCTGCGCACGCCGTCGAAGTGACCTAGTCCTGGAAGAACTGGCGCAGCACGGGATGCATCTCCATCATCTGTTCCCGGCCGATCGCCTCGTACAACTGAATCATGATGCCGACGGCTAGCAGCACGCCGGTCCCGGAGGCGGCCCCCACCGTCCCGATCATGTCGGCGCCCGCCGCGAGGGCGCCGACAAAGGCTCCAGAAATCACCGTCACCACAGGGATGTAGCGGTCCAGCACGCGCCGGAGGACCCTCGGATCTCTGCGGAACCCGGGGATCTGCATCCCGCTCGACTCGATCTGGCGTGCGACGTCCTCCGGGCCCATGTTCGTAGTCATAATCCAGAACCTCGCGAACACGATGGACCCGCCGATGAACACGAGTAGGTAGATCAGAAGATGGAGGGCGACCTGCCAGTAGTCGAGTCCGCGGAGGTATCCGGCATACGCGGTCGGATTGAATAGCGGCAGGAGCCAGTCCTGAACGCCATTGATCGTGGATACGTAGTATGCCAGACCTCCCGTCGGCGTCGTCCGACTGATGATGCCTTCCTGGACGAGGAGATTGTTCGCGTCCGGGTAGGACCCGAGGAGCGGATTCTGGCCGATGAGAGGCCACTCCGGATGCTGCCAGAAGAGAAGAGAGAACATGCTCACGTTCGCGAGGACCGCGGCCACGAGGATGACGGGGATGTTCGACGCGTACATGAGGCGGATCGGGTAGCGGCCGCGGGCACCTCGAGCCATGCCGTGCGCCAGCGGGAGCTCGATCCGGGTCGACTCGACGTACGCCACGATCAGGAACACCACGATTGTCCCGATGAGAGCGATGACTGGGTTCGGTGGCTGGATCATGATCTGCTCGATCCCGCCGTTCGCGAGCTGGCCCGCGGAGGAGTTCTGGAAGTAGTAAATCGTCTTCGGAATCGTCCCCGCGGGGACCGCGCTGCCCGCCTGGCTGGGTTCCCAGTTGAACGTGCCCGTGAAGATCTGCTGGGCGACGCCTCCCGCGATGAACAGGGAAATCCCGGATCCGATCCCCCACTTCGAGACGACCTCATCCATCAAGAAGACGACGTACGAGCCCACGAAGAGCTGGATCACGATGAAGATCTTCGCCATCAGGTCTCCGTTCCCGGGTCCGACGACTCCGAAGAGGAGAGAGCCGTTCAGCCCGCTCACGAACGCGGACGAGGGCGTAAGAAAGCCGAACACCTGCGGCACGGCCTCCACGAAGATCATCACGATGACGAGGAACTTCTGGGTTCCTTGGTACACGCTCTTGTCCTCGTCGTCCCGGAGGTTCAGGTTGATGATCTTCGCGCCCGCGAAGAGCTGCATAATGATCGACGCGGTCACGATCGGACCGATGCCGAGGTGCATCAGAGAGCCTTGGGCGCCCGCGAGGATCGCACGGAGACTTGAGAAGAAGTCGATGACGTTCGAGCGATCTAGACCGTAGATGAAGATGTTCGTCATCGCGAAGTACAGGATCAGGATCGCCATGACCCAGAACATCTTCGTCCGGAAGTGGACGTGGCCCTCCGGTCGCGTGACCGCCGGCAGGCGGTCCGTCAGGGGTTTGAGGGCATACAGCCGGCTTTTCTTCTGCTCTTCGAGGGGCATCGCTCACGTCCCTTCGGAGGGGAGCACGACCTCGCCGCCCGCCGCGGACACTTTCGAGACGGCGGACTCCGTCGCGCGGGCGACCGTGATCCGCATCGCCCGCGTTACGCGGCCACCGCCTAAGAGCTTGTCGATTCCCGCCGCGGTAAGGTCCACGTCAATTCGAGAACTGTCCGTCTTCGCGTGCCCCGCGGACTCGAGATCCGGCAGGCGGCGCTCGAGATCCTCGAGGTTGATCGACGTCGTCTCGTGCATCTGCGCGTGCCGAGTGAACCCGTGCCGACCGAAGTGATCCGGCGCGTACTTGATCATCCACTTGAATTTGTGCTTGTGGAGTCCGGCCATCCCGGTGCCGCCGCGTCCGCCGGCGCCGCGGCCGTGCTTCTTGCCCCGGCCGTGCGTGCGGCTGCCGCGCATCTTACGAGTCCTTGACGGCATCCGTGCTCGCCTCCTCGGGGATCATGCGTCTCAGCAGATCGTTGATCGCGGTCCCGCGGTAGCCGAGATCCCCGCCGTCGTTGTAGCCTCGCTTGATCGCTCGGAATCCCTTCCGGGGCGGCGGGAGACGCAACAGGGGACGGAGGTTCGCCACGTCGCGAAGGGACGCCTCTCCCTTCGCAATCGCCTGGCTGAGGTCCCAGATCGACTTGAACCGGCTGTTCGCCTTCACGAAGGCGTCGTCGATCGGCCGGTCTCCGACCGCTCGACCGCGTCGCAGGAGGAGCTTCGCGAGGATCTCCGGGTCGATCTCGCCCCAGGTGACGTGGTCCTTCACGAGGCGGAGCATGCCCCGGAACGTCTTGTCTCCCGGGAGGATCGTACAGTGGTTCTGCCGCGTGAGATGGAGCATCCGGAGGGTGTCCTTCACCTCATGGCGGAGATCTCCTTTCCCTCGGATGCGCACGACCGCGAGGCTCATTCCTCCGTCTCCTCCTTCGCCGCGTCGGCGGGTTTCTCGCCTTCGACGAGATCCTCGCCCTCGACCGCAATCTCCTCGGGAAGTTCGACGGCCCCGCCCGCCTCGGGGGTCGGCGCGAGAGTGCGCACGTAGACCTGCTCCGCTCCCGCCTTGATCTTGAGCCGCTCCCGCTGCTCCCCGCGGATCTTCATGACGCCCGTGTTCCGAAGGGCCTCAAACGTGGCGAGGGCGTAGTTGACCGTCGTCTTCGTGTGCCCGCGAGTAGACCCCCAGGCGTCCGTGATCCCCGCGAGGCGGAGGACGCTCTTCGCGACGTCCCCGACGGCGAGGCCGACACCCTGCGGCGCAGGCTTCAGCACGACCTCCACGGAGCCGCTGCGGCCCGCGACCTTGAAGGGTAACGAATGTGCCCGGTAGCACCCGCACTCCCACGACCCGCACCCCCGCTTGATCTCGATCATGTTGAGCTTCGCGTTGTCGATCGCGCGCCGGATTGACGGCCCGACCTCGCGCCCGCGCGCCCGACCGAGACCCGCGAATCCGTCCTTGTTCCCCACAATGCACGTGATCACGAAGTTCACGCGGCGGCCGGAATCGGTCATGCGTTGGACCATGTTCACGTCGAGGACCTCGTCCTCCGTCTCCGGGAGGAGGATGTCCACGATCTCCGGCTCGCGGATCGGGAGGCCCGTCTTGATCGCGTCCCCGAGGGTCGTGAGCTCGCCGCCCATGACCATGCGGCCGAGCTTCGTCTTCGGCACCCACTCGCTGAGGTCCCGCTCGGGTCGGGCGCCCCGTGGCGCACCGCGCCTGCCGCGTTTCCCACCCCGTCTCTTCGGCATCAGGTCGCCTCCAGCTTCGCCTTCACGTCGTCGAAGAGCTTCGGCAACGTGTCGCCGATGTGCGCTCCACGGATGCGGTCTTTCCCCGGAAGGACGTCCTCGCCATGGGGCACCGCCACGCCGGAGTCGAGGAGGCCTTGGAGCGCCGCGAAGAGCCGTCCGCCCTTCGAGGGTCTTTGCACGCCGATATCAAGGATCGCCTCGGACACCCCCTTCGCCGCCGCCCGCTTGCCCGCGAGGAACCCCGTCAGATACGCGGCCGGAACATTCCCCGTTCCGGCGGTCCATCCGTGCTCCTTCAGCTCGAGGGACTGGGCCGATGCGAGGATGCGGTCTCCCGCCGGATCGATGACGACGATCTGCACGATCGTCTGGTTGAGCGTCTTTCGGACGACCGCCCGCGGCTTTCCGCCTCGGAGCAGCTTCGCTCGCGTCCGATAGTCCGTGAGGCCCTGGCGCCGGCGGCGGAACGGCACGCGATAGTGAGGACCCTGCTTCTTCACGTCTTCGCCTCCTTCACGACCCCGGCGGCCCGGAGCTGTTGCTCCAAGTGTGCCGTGGATTTGAACATGCCGCCGTGTGCCTGGGCGTAGAACCGGCGGTACGTGTGCGCATCGATGCGGCCCTCCGCCTTCAGCTCGCGCAGACGTCGGCGCATCGCCCGGATGAGCCCAACCCAGCGGCTCTTGCGCGGCGTGCGCGCGTTCGTTCCACCCTTGCGGGTCCCGGGGCCTCGCCGCCGGCCCTTGGCGCGCTGGGCGGCGCGGTGTCGTGCGCGGCCGCGCGAGACGCCCTTTTCGGGTCGCTTCTGAAGCACGTTCCGCTGGATGAGCGCCCGAATCTGCTCTCGGGTGATCGCGTCGAGGATGTTCTCCTGCTCCTTCGGGTCCGTGCTGATCCAGACGCGGTTCCGGCCCACGCCGAGGATGGACGCCGCGAGGCGCCGCTGGTAGTCGAACCTCATTCGGTCACCATCCGGTTCAGCACCCGCAGGTCCTTCTCATCGCACGCCTTCTCAATCAACTCGCGCTTTCTCGTGCCGACGCCGTGGGCGACCCGCACGGCTTGTCGAGCGGGATCGAGGCCTTCGAGCTGTCGTACGGTATGGACGAGGACCTCCTGGAATCCGCTCGGGTGGAGCCCTCGGACCTCCCGGGGTCCTCGGTACCCGATCGACGGGATGTTCCAGCGGTACCCAAAGTGGCGACGCAGCTTCGACTGGCCGCCGGCAGGCTTCCTCCATTTCTCCCCGAGCCGGCGGTAGCGGAACCACTCTTGGCGGCGGAACTTCGGCCGCTGCGCGGACTTCACCGCGCGTAGCGCGAGGAGCTTCTTCATTCGGGGATCGAGCTTCGGCTTTGCCTTCGGCTCGTATTCGGCCTCCTCTTCCGCCTCCTTGGGCTTGGCCGCCTTGCGCTCCTTCTTCGCTGGCTTCGCCTCGGGTTTCGGTGGGGGCGCTTCCTTCGGTGGCGCTTCCTCCTTCGCCTGCTTCTCCATGTACTTGACAAGCCGCTTCCGGAGCTCGTCGACCTTGCCCTCTGTGCTGAGCCCGAATTCCTCCGCCCAAGCGACGAGCTGAGCCTTCTTCGCCTCGCGGATCTCGTGGGCCGACGGGAGGGTCTTCGCCTCCTCCGTCTCCGGGGGCACGTCCGGCATCGCGGCCTTCTTCGCCTTCTTCTCCGTCTTCTTCGTCGAATCGTCCGCCATCCTCACGCCTCCCCGGCCTTCTTCGTGATGTAGATACCGTCCTGGAACACGCGCGGGTCGAAACCGCGGATCCGGGTGGCCAACTCGATGTTCGCGGCGGTCTGTGACACGGCCTCGATGTCCGGGCCCGTGAGGACGACCAGGTCCCCCTTCACCTCGACCTTTGTATCGCCGACGATGCGTGTCCGGCGCGGGAATTTTTCCCCGAGGAAGTTCTCGATCACGAACTCGGACCCCTTCGTGGTCGCCTTCACGGGGAAGTGACTGTAGACGATCTTCATCTCGTACGTGAAGCCCTCCGTGACGCCGACAATCAGGTTCCGGATGTGGGCGACGAAGGTGCCCACGAGGGCCGCGTCCTTCCGCCGTGGGAACTCGCAGCGTACCCGGATTTCCTTTCCTTGGACGGAAACGACCACGCGCGGGTGGGAGAGCTTCCGCTTCAGGGTGTGGCCCATCCCGCTCACGACGAGGTCCTCGCCCTCCCGGCGGACCTGCACGCCTCCAGGGATCTCGATCGTTTCTTCCATGAGTCCGGTCACAGGCATCGTGCCACCTCAGTACACGTAGGCGAGGAGCTTCCCGCCCACCCCGATCTGCTTCGCCTTTGCCTGGGAGATCACGCCTTCCGTCGTGGTCAAGATGAGGACGCCGAAGTCCTGCGCGGGCAGGTAGCGGGCCTCGTACTTCTCGAGCTCCGCCCTCTTGACTGCGAATCTCGGCTTGATCACGCCGCAGTTGTTGATGCTGCCCACGAGGCCGACGCGGTACAGGTTCCCGCGGCCGTCCTCGATGAATTCGAAGGACCGGATGTACTCGTGCTCCTCCATCACCTTAAGGACGTGGCCGATCAGCTTCGAGGCGGGTCGGAGGATGACCTCGGCCTTCCCTGCGGTCTCGGCGTTTCGAATCGCCACCATGGCATCGTTGAGAGGGTCTTGGAGCATGGTCTCGCCTCAGCTGTATTTCCGGAATCCGAGCTCGTACGCGATCTCGCGGAAGCATTGACGACACACGTGGAGCCCGTACCGTCGGACGATGCCCCGCTTCCGGCCGCACCGCAAGCAGCCCTTCTTCCGGCCGAAGTCCTTCGTTCGCTTCACTCGACCACCTCCACCTGGAAATGGTCCTTGAGGAACTGCATGCCCTCGTCCTTCATGATCCGATGTCGCTTCGGAATCGGGCGGCCCCGGAACGTGCGCCGGGCGACGCGCCACCCGGGCCGCATGAGGCTCACGCTCACGTCCATCCCGAACACGCCGATCTCCGGGTCGTACTTCATCCCGGGGAAGTCCGTGTAGTCCTGGATCCCGAACGAGAAGTTCCCGCGCGGGTCGAAGCTGTACGACGGAAGGCGGTTGTTGCGAATGGCCAGGGCCTCCTTGAGGAACGCCTCCGCCGCGTTGCCCCGCAGGGTGACGCACGTGCCGATCGGCATGTTCTGTCGCACACCCCAGTCCCGGACGGCGCTGTGGCTCAGCGTCTGGATGGACTTCTGCTTCGTCACGACCTCGAGGACCTTCTGCGCCTTCAAGAGCTTCTCGCCCGCCTCCCCGACGCCGATGTTCACCACGACCTTCTCGACCCGGATCTCCCGCATGCCCGCCATGGTCCCACCTAGAGCGCCGAGACCTCCGGCGTCTTGATCGTCGAGGCTTCCTTGCCCACGACGAACACCTTGTCGATGTCCGTGGAGAATCCCTCTTTGAACGTGACCGTGTTCGCCCTCGGGTTGCGCGTGCGCTGGACCTCGAGGATGTGTGCGAGCTCGCCGACATGCTGTCCGCCCGTCACGAGGACCGGCGCGCCCTTCGCGGGCTCGAAGTGCTCGACGACTTTCTGGCTCGGCACCTGGATCTTGAGCGTCGTCCCGGTCGTGTACGCGTCCTTCGGGAGGAGGATGTTCCGGCCGTCGTGGAGGTTCAGCTGCGTCTTGCCCCCGCGGACCGTCGTCTTGTCCTCGATGCGGCACAGCTTCCATTTCGCCTCCTCGTCCTCGATGGGCACGAGGGCCATGCGCCCGCGCGTGTTGACGAGCATGCGGTAATGGGACTTGACCTCCTCAAGCGTGAGGACGTCCAGCAGCCCGACGGGGAACTTCGGATCGACGACCACGCGGCCGTCGACCTTGACCCCGCGGTCGTTCAGGATGCGCCGCGCCTCCCGCGCCGTGTCGCATACGCGGAGCATGTCCCGCAGGATCAGGCCGAGCGGGACGCTTTGGTCGATGGGGTGCGCCCCGGGCGAGGGCTTGATGACCCAGAATTCCGTCTTCCGCGGCAGCGACCAGCTCCGCGGCGCTGGCAGGCGCTTCAAGTGCTTCTTCACGCTCTCCTCACTCCCCCAACGCCTCGAGCTTGCGGCGACGCCACGCGTCCGTGTCGTCCATCCGGACGATCATCAGGTTCGACGCGTGGATGGGTCGCTCGACCTTCTTCTCGTCCACCTTCTCAATCGTGATGCCTTCGACGACGACCGTCCCCGCGACCCGGTCGACGGACAGGACCTTCCCTTCCCGGCCTCGGAAGCCGCCCCGCATGATGCGGACCGTGTCCCCCTTCCGGACAGGGACCGCCCTCGGCAGACGGCCCTTCGCCTTGTCGTGAATCTCCGGCGAGAGGTGCGAGGAGGTCATCCGGCGCTTCCGGTGGAGCGGGGCCTGCGCCGCCCTCTTTCGCTGGATCCGGGGTTTCGAGCTCACCATCCGTTCACCTCACACAATCATGCTCGCTGTCGCTGCGACCCGCGGCCAACGCTCTGCGGCTTCGCGGGCCACGGGCCCTTTGATGTCCGATCCCTTGACCTCGCCCTCGGGGGTGACGATCACACACGCGTTGTCCTCGAACTGGACCCAGAGGCCCTCCGGGCGGCGGAACGGCCGGCGCTGCCTCACGATGACCGCTTTCATGACCTGCTTCCGTGTCTCTGGCGTCCCCTTCTTGACCGTGACTACGATCAGGTCCGCGATCCCCGCCGACGCGATCCGATTCCGCACGCCGCGATACTTCATGACCTCGATGATCTCGACGACCTTCGCGCCCGTGTTGTCGATACACTCCAGGCGCGCGCCTTTCGGCAGGCCGCGCGTCTGCCGTCCCGGGAGGCCCTTCACGTCGCCACCCCCTGGTTGTGGACCGCGACAAAGTGCACGGTCTTCGCGAGGGGCTTGCATTCCATGATCGTCACGCGGTTCCCGACCTGAAGGCCGATGCACGGCGGCGCATGGACGTTCATGCGACGCGTCCGCTTCTCGTATCGCTCGTATTTCTGGATGTAGCGCAGGTACTCTCGCTCGATCACGGCCGTGTGCTGCATCTTGATCGAGACGACGACGCCCTCGAGCATCTGCCCGCGCACGGGCAGGTTCCCGTGGAACGGACACTTGCGGTCCGTGCAAGCCTTCGGCGGGAGCGGGACGTCAATGCCGATGTCCCGCGCGGACGGGGAGGCCGCGGGAGCGTCCTTCTTCTGCGCCTTCGCTTTCGGCACCGTGATCACCGTGCCTTCTTCACTCGGTCCTCGGGTCGGAAGCGGATCTCGTCGCCTTCGATCTCGAGGCCCCCTTGAACATCAAAGCGGAAGCGGCTGCCCTGCTTCGGGATGTGCTTTTCCTCGCCCAGGACCTCCACGACAAGCATGTTCCGGGTCTCGTCGACGACCCGGCCCCGCAGACTGGCCTGGGTCGGGTCCGTGGCCGCGAGGACCTCGACCTGGAGTCCGATCAGCTCGTGCTTCCGCAGGTTCATCTCAAATCACCACGACTCGATATCCGAGTCCCTCGAGGACTTCCGCGACCCGCTTCCGGTGCTGCCCCTGCAGCTCGATCCGGCCTTTCTTCGCGGTCCCGCCGGCCGCGCACCGGTTCTTCAGGGTCCGCGCGAGTTCGTCGATGTCGATGTCCGAGGCATCGAAGCCCTCGACGATCGTGACCGTCTTCCCGTAGCGGCGCTTGTCGTTCGTGACGCGGATGAGCTGCTGCTCCTTTGCGATCTCCTCGCACATGCACAGCTCGTCCGGGAGGCCGCATACGGCGCAGATCGCCATCAGCGATCCTCCTTGCCGGTCGCCTCGGGCGCAGGGCTCGCGGCCGCGGGGCCTCGGCCGAGCCGTTCCTCTTCCCCCTGGATCGTCAGGATGCGGGCGATGTTCTTCCGGAGCGCGCGGATCTTTCCGGGATTCGGAGGGGCGCCGCCCATCGCCGCGACACCGCGCTCGTGCATGAGCTCATCCCGCAGCTCCGTGAGCTTCTTCGCGCGCGACTCCGCGTCCATGGCCCGGATTTCCTTCGTGCGGAGGAGCGGCATCTACGCGTCGTCGCCTCCTTCCACGTCCACATCGACGTCGACCCCGAGCTTCTTGACTTCCTTGACGACCTTCTTCAGGCGCTTCGCCGCGACCTTGCTCTTCTTCACCTTTTTCGTGGCCGGTTGCGCCTCGGGCAAGGGCAACAGCGGCTCCGCTTCGTCCGCGTCCTCATCGAGAGGTGGCACCACGGCCTTGCCGGTCTCCGCGAGCGTCTCGACGGACTCCTCCGGCTCAGGGGCGACCTCGGCGGCCGCCTCCAGGGAGGGAGCCCGGATCTCGATCTCGTCAGGCAGCTTCGCCCGCGGGTTCATGATCTCGACTGTGACTCCGATGATGCCCGGCTTCAGCTTCGCGGACGCGAAGCCGAGGCCCATCCACAGATTCCGCGGCTCGCCGCAATACTTGATGTGTCCCGCCTTGAACTTCACCGTCCGGTGCCTCTGGCCCGTCAGCTTGCCGGCGATGATCACGAGGCAGCCCTTTCCGCCGGCCTCCATGATCCGGCGCACGGTCGAGTGGCCCGCGCGGCGGAAGTGCCAGCCTCGCTCGAGGGCGTTCGCGAGCTTCTCCGCCATGATCTGCGCATTCAGCGCGGGGTGTTCGACCTCCTGGACCTCGATCTGCGGATTGTCGAACCTGAACTGGCGCTCTACGGCCTCCGTGAGGCTCTTGATCGCGCTGCCCTTCCGGCCGATCACGAGGCCCGGCCTCTCCGCGAGGAGCGTGATCCGCGTGCCCATCGGGGTCCGCTGGATGTCGAGGCCGCCGAAGCCCGCGCGGCGAGTCTCCTTCATCAGGTACTCCCGCAGGAGCACGCGCCGCACGTTCTCGACGATGATGCGCTTGTCCTTCCGCTCGACCTTCGCCTCCCTCGTCGCCACTCAGGCCACCTCTTCGATGACGATCTCCAAGTTCACGCTATCCTTATTCCATGGGCTGCTGCGGCCGTACGCGCGAGGGCGATACCCCTTCGTCGTGCGGCCCTTGTGCGCGTTGACCACCCGGAGCACCATCGCATCCGGATCGTCCTTGCCAGTGAACTCCGCGTTCGCTACCGCACTCTCAATGATCTTGAGGAACGCCTTCGCCGCCTTCACGGGATAGCGGGCCGGGCCCGCGCCGGACTTGTGCGCGATCCACCGGTTGTACGTGCGCATCTTCACGGGCTGCTTGAGCGCGACCACGCCCTCCAGGTACTCCCGGGCCCGCTCGACGGTCTTGCCGCGCAACGCGCGAGCGAGCTCGACGGATTTCTTCCAGGCGATCGGGAGCTCACGTCCGTACGCTCGGGCCATCGTCTCGATCTTGTATTCAGCGGTGTACCCGAGCTTCGTCATCCTCGACCTCACTTCAGCGGCATGAACTTCGACGAGCGCGTCGCGCCCACGCCGGGTCCGCTGTGGGCGACAGGCTTGCGGGTCATTGCGAACTCACCGATGTAATGCCCGATCATCTCGGGCTTGATCTCCACGGTCACGAACTCCTTGCCGTTGTGCACTGCGATCTTCTTCCCGATGAAGTCCGGCAGGATCGGGACGTCGCGGCAGTGCGTGCGGACGGCGTCCTCCGTCCCGTTCGCACGGAGCTTCTCGATGAACCGCACGCGCTCGTCATCGAGGCCCCGGACGAATGAACGGCGCGGCCTGGCGGGGAGGAGCTCGATAATCTCCTCGAGCGTCATCACCTTCATCTCGTCGAGCGTGTAGCCCCGGTACGTGAACTCCTTCTTCCGGCGTGTCTCGACGAGCCCCGCGCGCTTCCGCAGCTTCCGTCGAGCCGCCTTTGCCAGCCCACCCATCTTCTTCGCCATCGTGTCTACCTCCGGCGCCTCTTCTCGCGCATCCGCTTCGGCTTCGGGGACATCCGGCCGACCTTGCGGCCGGGAGGAGCGTCATAGCCCACCGTGGACGGTTTCCCGACGTGCTGGTGGGAACCGCCCCCGTGCGGGTGGTTCACGGCGTTCATCGCGACGCCGCGCACGCGGAAGTAGGCCTTACTCAGGGAGCGGAAGGCATGGAACTTCTTTCCCGCCTTCGTGAACGGCTTGTCGCCTCGACCCGCCCCGGCGACCGCGCCGATCGTCGCGCGGCACCCGGGATGGAACGACCGGAACTGGCCCGACGGGAGCTGGACGACTGTGCGCTCCCCTTGGCTGACGACGACCGCCTGGGTGCCCGCCGCGCGCACGAAGCGGCCCCCGTCGCCGGGCATCGCCTCGATATTGTACACGAGGGTGCCTTCCGGGATGTCCTGGAGAGGCAACGTGTTCCCGCGGTCCACGTTCGGGACGCCGTGGGAGACCTTCTGCCCGACCGAAAGGCCGTCGCACGCGATCATGAGGATCTCCTGCCCATCGAAGCGGACGCGCGCGAGCGGGGCTGTGTGGCCGGGCGCCTGGAAGATGTCCACCACGGTCCCGAGGCCGCGAAGATGCGGGTGCTCGACGGGACCGGGATGGCGGTGACTCGGGGAGCGATACGTGGGCGAGGTCCCGCGGCCTCGGCGCTGCGATTGAAGGTTCTTTCCCATCAAAACACCCCGATTCGCATGCCGATCTCCTCCGCGGAGAATTCCGGCTTGAGCTTGATGATCGCATGCTTGCCGTCCTTGCGGACAAACGTGTTGACCTTCTCGACCTTCGCCTGGAAGAGCTCCTCGAAGGCTTGCTTGACCTCGGTGCGTGTCGCGTCCCGCCGCACGAGGAACACGAGGCGGTTCCCGTCCTTCAGGTTCTGCGCCGTAGTGCCCTGGAGCATGTTGAGGGACTTTTCCGTAACATACGGGTGCAGGAGGATCTCGTGTGGTTTCATGGCTGCCAGCTCCGCAACGTCTCGAGCGCGCCCTCGCTGAACACGGTAAGCCGTCCGGGAGCGCCGCCCGGTGCAAGGATCTCCGCGTTCAATCCGGCCGGACTCACGACCTCGACGCCGGGCAGGTTGCCGAAGAGGCGCCGCACCTTCTCCGCGTCCTTCACGACGACCAGGAGACTCCGCGGCTGGCGATAGCGGCGTCCGCGCATCTTCCCGCGGCCCGCGCGCACGTGGCGTCCCTCCTTCGCCCGCTGGACGTCCGGCAGGAGTCCGAGCCGGTCGAGGATCGCGAGGCCTGCCCGGGTCGCACCGCCGTCGGGCTCGAGCGACTCCAGGCGGTCCTCCACGACGATGGGGAGAGTGATGTCGTCCTTGAATCGATGACCGCGCGAAGCCACGAGCGATGGATCCTTCAGCGCTGCGAGGGCCGCGTTTCGGGCGAGGCGCCGTTCGTGGTCGTTCACCTTCTTGGCCCAGACCCTCTCGACCCGCGGTCGATGGGCCCGACGGCCTCCGACGGTCCCCGGGGCCTGAGCGCCGATCATCGTGCCTCGAATGCGCGGCACGCGGGACACACCATGGCCCTTCCCGGACCACCGCACGGAGTGCCGCATCCCCGCGTTCGGGGAGGGACCGTACGGCTGCCGCCGGTTCGCTTGGAACGCCGTGACGGCGCGGCGGATCAGGTCCGTCCGGACCTCGGATCGGAACACGGCCGGGAGGTCGACACTCTTCATGACGTCCCCGTCGGTGGAGTACACGTGGACCTGGCCTGGCTTCGCGGCGGGAGCGGCCTTCTCCTTCTTCGCCTTCGTCACCTTCGCGGGGGCCGCCTTCTTCCGGCGCCCTCGCCGCGCCTTCGGCACCTCGGTTGGAGCGGATTCCTCGGGAGCCGCCGTCTTGTTGTCCTCGGGATCCGCCATCGGCCTCACGCTCCCTGCTTCGATTCACGCGATACGTACGTCAGCTCGGGCGACTTCTCCAATTTCACGTACCCGCCGCGAGCCGCATCCCGGAACCGGATGAGCCGCTTCGTCGGCCCGGGAATCGACCCGTGGAGTAGGACGTATGGATTCCGGATCACGCCATAATGAAGGAACCCTCCGTCCGGAGTGATCTCGTCGCCCTTCTCACCGATCTTCAGGATCCGCTTGTTGTACTCCGTGCGTTGATGATACCCGAGCTGACCGGACTGTGGCACGGTCGGGCGGACGTACCCGGGCTGGAAGTTGCCCAGCGTGCCGATGTTCCGCCGGTGCTTCGAGTTCTTGTGGCTGAGCAGGCGGGTGCCCCACCGGGTGTGGTGGCCCTGCCACCCCTTGCCCTTCGTGATCGCCGCGACGTCCACCATGGACCCTTCGCGGCAGAACTCCGTGATCCGGATATCCTTCCCGAGGAGGCCTCGCGCGTACTTGATACGCTCCTCCACGGTGCCCCCGCCCACGCGGTTCTCCATCAGCTCCGGCTTCTTCTTCGGGACGCCGGTCACGAGGATCGGCTGCGTGTACGTGATGAGTCGGATGTCGTCCACGAGGGTCGGGTCGACTTTCTTCCAGGCCGCCTCCGCGTCGTAGTCCTTCGGGATCGGGAAGACCCGCCCGAGCTCCTTGTCGAGCTTCGGCGCCCAGATCTCCGCGAAGGTCTTGAGGCCCTCCGGGACGCGGCGGTACAGCCGAATGGCGGCGACCTTCATCGGGGGGACCTCGACGACCGTCACGGGAACCTGGACCTCCTGGCCCGACGTCGTGGACGTCGGGCGGTAGTCCACGACGATCGCGTGGGTCATGCCCGCCTTGTACCCCGCGAAGCCCTGGATCTTCGGAGCGCTGCCGTCCATATCGGGCCAGCTGGAGAAATGGGGGATCGGGCTCTCGCTCCTCTTGCGGGGCGAAAAGCCCATCGAGCCGCGTCGGGGTCGGTGTTCCTTCGGCATCGGTCCACTCCTCCGGAGAGAGTGGTCTCGTCACGCGTACGAAGAGACGCGCGTCGATGACCGCGCAACCGTGACGCTTCCTGCGGTCCCAGAAGGATAGGGTCCGCATTGCCGGGGTCCTCAGAGGATTGCCCGTGTGGAACGTCTGGTTCGCGCGCCGGGCCGTACCTATGGAGGGGGTCTATATAATTCTTTGGAGCGAGAGCGCTCACCCATTCCGGATCTTCGGCGCCGCGCGCGGTCGTGCGTCGCGCGGCTCACCGGAACAGCGGTTTCGCCTTTCGTCGGACGGAATCCGCGGGTTCCGGCGCGAGTGGCACGACGACGGGCGCGTCGATCTCGTCCTCGCGCTCGTTCGCCTCGTCCTGCTCCGCGAGGTCCCGCCAGAACGCCCTCATCCGCTCGTCGTAGTATTCGTCACACATCGCGTTCCCGGTACTCCGTATCGTCTAATGTAGATAATAGAGTTCCCAGGGTCGGTTCGAGGGCTGCGAGGTCCGGACATGGCGGAAGATGTATCGCGCCTGAGAACGGTCCCATAACGTTTAAGCGGACCCGGCCGGGTATCGACCGATAACCAGGCGGGACCTCATGGAAGTCAAGCGGATGAAAGTGAAAGTCTGCCTCGTGGGCGAAGCGGCCGTTGGCAAGACCTCGCTCATCCGGCGGTTCGTCCTTGACAACTTCGACGACAAGTACATCCAGACGCTCGGCACGAAGGTCTCCAAGAAGGAACTAGCCTCGCGCAGCCCGGACGGGACGGGCGAGCTGAAGATCGACATGACGATCTGGGACATCATGGGCCAGAAGGGCTTCCGCGAGCTGCTCAAGGAAGCGTACTTCTACGGCGCCCGCGGCATCCTGGCCGTCTGCGACGTTACGCGCAAGAAGACCCTCGAGGACCTCGACGACTGGATTGAGGGCGTGTACAGCGTAACGGGCAAGATCCCGATCGAATTCCTCGGAAACAAGGTCGACCTCAAGGACGAGGTCCAACTCACGGAGGACGACATGGTGCAGGCTGCCCGAGCGTACGACAGCCCGTTCCACTTCACATCCGCGAAGACGGGCATCAGCGTCGAGACAGCGTTCCAGTCCCTCGCGGAGCGGGTCGCGAAGGAACGTTACGCGCGCAAGGTCGTCCCCGAAGAGTGAGAATTATCAGGGACGATACTCGCACCCGCACGATACATAAATCTGCGGTTCTTTGAGCTGGATTGCATGACAATACCCGCCACGGCTGGCCTGAAGCATGTGAAGGCGAAGGTTTGCCTGGTCGGCGACGTCGCCGTGGGCAAGACGTCCCTCATCAAGCGGTTCGTCCAGGACCATTTCGACGACCGCTACATTGCGACGGTCGGCACGAAGGTCACGAAGAAGTCCGTCGACGTCATGTGGAAGAGCGCCCCCGCCACGCTCGACATGATGGTGTGGGACATCATGGGGGAGAAGGGCTTCCGGGCGCTCCTCCGCGACGCGTACTTCGAGGGGTCCCATGGCGTGATCGCGGTGTGCGACTTGACGCGCAAGGACACGTTCTACGACCTGAACAACTGGGTCCAGATGATCCGGAAGCAGGTGGGCAACGTGCCCATCGTCTTCCTGGGCAACAAGGTGGACCTCAGGGAGCGGCTCGTCGTCACCGAGGATGAGCTCACGCGGATGGGCGCGATCCACAACGCACCGCACTTCCTCGCTTCTGCGAAGAGCGGGCAGGGCGTCAACGAGGCGTTCCAGGCCCTGGCGAGCTCAATCGGGCAGCACGGCGAGGCGTAGCCGTCCGCGGGACCGGCCCCCACGAATCCGGCCGTGTTATCTCACGAGATAACCGCGGAGCAACTCCTTTATAATGTGAGTCGGCTCCGCGCGTTGCAAGTGGCTCGGGGAACGAAATGGACCGCCCGAAGATGAAAGTGAAAATCTGCCTCGTCGGGGAAGGAGCCGTCGGCAAGACCTGCCTGATCCGTCGCTTCATTCAGGACCAGTTCGACGACCGATACATCTCGACGCTCGGCGCGAAGGTCTCGAAGAAGGAGATCAAGGTCGATGGTCCGAACGGTGGCATGGACATCGACATGACGATCTGGGACATCATGGGCGAGAAAGGATTCCGCGAGCTGCTCAAGGAAGCGTACTTCCACGGCGCGCAGGGCGTCCTCGCGGTGTGCGATGTCACGCGGAAGGAGACCTTGGACGATCTCGACGACTGGATCGCGGCCGTCGTGAAGGTCACGGGCAACATCCCGATGGAGTTCCTCGGGAACAAGTCGGACCTGAAGGACCAGATGGCCGTCTCCGAGGCCGATGTCCGGGAGGCCGCCGAGTCCCACGGGGCTCCGTTCCTGTTCACCTCCGCGAAGACCGGCGAGAACGTCGAGACGGCGTTCGCGAACCTGGCCCGACTCATCGCTGAGCGCAACGCGTGACCTCATCGGTTCGGATTTCGTCCTCGCGCCGTGCCGGATGTTTCTTGGTCTTTCAACCATGTTTCCTAGGTCAAAGTGTTTAAGTAGAAGGCTCGTGTATTCGAACGCGACCCACGCGCCGGGCCGGTCAAACGATGGAAACCCCGGGAGAATCTGAAGAGCTGCCTCCTGTGGACGCCTGGATTCATAAGGTTGATTTCCGGAGCACAGCGGAGGTCAAGATTCCTGAACGCATCGTAGACCAGGTCATCGGCCAGGAGCGGGCCGTCGAGGTCATCCGCAAGGCCGCGGAGCAGAAGCGGCACGTGATGCTGATTGGTGACCCGGGCACGGGCAAGTCAATGCTCGCCCACGCGATGACGGAGATTCTGCCTCGCGACGAGCTCCAGGACATCATTGTCTATCACAATCCGGAGGATCCGAACGAACCGAAGATGCGGGTCGTGCCCGCCGGCAAGGGGCGCGAAATCGTCAACGCGCAGAAGGCGGAGGCGATGCAGCGGCGGGAGCAGAAGGCTTCCATGGTCATGACGATCGTCTTCTTCATCATCGGACTCTCGGTGATCCTGTCGTACCGGTGGGGTGACCCGAATCCCGGCTTCCGTGAAGACGCGCCCACCATCATCCTGTTCGGGATCCTCGTGGCAGCGATCATCTACATCGCGACGCGGTACACGGGCCATCGTCAGGAGAACATGATGGTCCCGAAGCTCCTCGTGAGCCACTCGCCGGACGAGATGCCTCCGTTCATCGATGCGACGGGCAGCCACGCGGGCGCCCTCCTCGGCGACGTGAAGCACGACCCGTTCCAGAGCGGCGGGCTCGAGACGCCCGCCCACGAGCGGGTCGAAGCCGGGTCAATCCACAAGGCCCACAAGGGCGTCCTGTTCGTCGATGAGATCAACGTCCTGCGCATGGAGAGCCAGCAGTCCCTGCTGACCGCCATGCAGGAAAAGAAGTTCTCGATTGTCGGGCAGAGCGAGCGGTCGTCCGGCGCGATGGTCAAGACGGAGGCCGTGCCGTGCGACTTCATCCTCGTCGCCGCCGGGAACCTCGACGCGGTCCAGGGGATGCACCCGGCGCTGCGCTCCCGCATCCGTGGCTACGGCTATGAGATCTACATGAAGAGCACGATGCTCGACACGGACGATAACCGCCTCAAGCTCGTGCGCTTCGTGGCCCAGGAGGTCGCGAAGGACAAAAAGATCCCGCACTTCGATCGGACGGCCGTCCTGGAAATCCTCCGGGAGGCCCAGCGGCGCGCGGGTCGACGCGGCCAGCTCACCCTACGCCTGCGGGAACTCGGAGGCCTCATCCGCGTCGCGGGGGACGTCGGCCAGGAGGAGGGAGCCCCCCTCGTCCTCGCGAAGCACGTCCTCGCGGCCAAGCGGATCGCGCGGTCCCTTGAGCAGCAGGTCGCCGATCGCATGATCGAGCGCGGGAAGGAATACCAGACATTCATCACGGAAGGGTCCATCGTCGGCATGGTGAACGGGCTCGCCGTCCTCGTGGGCGACAACTCGATGTCCGAGATGAGCGGGATCGTCCTGCCGATCGCGGCAGAGGTCACGCCGGCCCAGGCGAAGCAAGGGGGCCGGATCATCGCGACTGGGCGCCTCGGGGAGATCGCGAAGGAGGCGGTCGAGAACGTCGCCGCATTGATCAAGAAGTACACGGGCGAGGACATCTCGAACCACGACATCCACGTCCAGTTCGTCGGGTCCCGCGAAGGCACGGAGGGGGACAGCGCGTCGATCTCCGTCGCAACGGCGGTGATCAGCGCCCTCGAGGAGGTCCCCGTGAACCAAGCGGTCGCCATGACGGGTTCCCTGAGCGTGCGCGGCCAAGTCCTCCCGGTCGGGGGCGTCACCGCGAAGATCGAGGCCGCCGCGGAGCTCGGTCTCAAGAAGGTCATCATCCCGCGGGCGAACATGAAGGACGTCCTCCTGGAGGACAAGTACCAGGGCAAGATCGAAATCGTCCCCGTCGACACGCTGAGCGAGGTCCTCGACGTGGCCCTCGTCGGCCCGAAGAAGTCGGGCCTGATCAGAAAGCTCGTCGCCCTCGTGCCCAAGATTAACCCCGACAAACCCGGCCCCACCGTGGTGCCCCAGTAAGCGAGCGGGAGGGGGGCCATGGACGAAGCCTTGGATATGTTCGAACTCGCGGAGCCGATGCCGTGCTACGAGTTCAACGAGCGCCTCACGTCCTCGAATGACGACGGCCGATGCCTCCGCTGCCGCAAGTTCCTCACGACCGAATGCCCGTACATCGACCACTTCCTCGGGGACGACGGCGAATGACCGGTCGGGCGCTGTTCATCGGCCGCTTCCAGCCGTTTCACCGCGGCCACCTGACGATGGTACGACGGATCCTCGAGTCGAACGACGAGATGATCGTCGGGATCGGTTCGGCGCAGTACAGCCACACAGGCGAGAACCCCTTCACCGCAGGCGAGCGGTACGAGATGATCAAGCGGAGCCTCGATGCGGAGGGCATCCTAAACTACCACATCGTCCCGATCCCCGACACCCACGTGCACAGCGTGTGGGTGAGCCACGTGCGGTCCCTCGTGCCCCACTTCGACGACGTGTACACGAATTCGGACCTCGTCGTCCGCCTGTTCCGGGAGCACGGGGTCAAGGTCCACTCCCCGCCCCTCGTGGACCGTGAGCGCCTGTCCGGCACGGAGGTCCGTCAGCGGATGCTCAAAGGCGGGGACTGGGAATCCCTCGTCCCGGCCGTCGTCGCGGAGCACATCCGGGAGATCGACGGGATCGAGCGGATCCGGGAGACCCACAAGTACTCCACGCCGTACGGGACGCGGGAGAACCACACCCAAGGGGACGACTAGAAATAGGGACGACCCGTCCGCGACGCCTCGCAGGACGGGACGGGCAGGCATCCCTCCGAACGAGACCGTTTCCCGGATTCCTGCCGCCACCCGGGTACGCGTGGAGGGAGATAATCATGAGTTACCAACTGCTTACCACTTGGGGTTCCGTTTCGACCCCCGTTTCGTGGCATCACCACTCGATCACGTAGCCACAGTACAGGTCCCCTCGGAGCATGCAGGCGACCTTCGAGACGCTCGCTTTCTTCCCGAGCATCGCGAGGCCTCCCTCGTACGTGCCGAGCCACGCGGCGCAGCGGGCGGGGCTGCTCATCCAGTCGTAGTTCTTCATGAGGGCCCGGCGATCCCCGACCTCCACCTCGAGCCGCCCGTGGTTGAACTCCCGGTTGTATGAGTTCGGGGAGAGCTCAAGGAGGATCGGGAACGGGAGGACGCGCGTGATGAGGCGCTTGATCGACGGGAAATTCTGCGCCTCCTCGCGGAGCATGCGGCGGATCGTGTCGTACGTGCCGTCCCCGAAGCGGGACTCGATCAGGTCGAGGGCCTCAACGGCGTACCGCAGCGGGTACCATCCGTCGGGATCGAGATGGGCCGGGTCCACCCCGACGTCCAGGAGGATGTCGTCCGCCGCCTTCGGCCCGAAATACGTCGCGACCCAGTGGTGGTAGTTTCGGAAATGGCTGCCGCGGGCCATGGGGGCGATGAGCCGGTCGCCGCGGGTCTCCGCGAGCTCCACGAAGACGGCGCGGCCCAGGTCGGACGGGGCGTAGAGCTTGCCTCGCCGCTCCCCGCCGACGCTGCGCACGAGGTCGGCCCGCACGAGCTGGCTCAGCGCGCGGCTCACATGGGGCAGGCGCAGGCCCGTCTGCATCGAGATCTGCACGGGCGTCTTCGGGCCGGGGATGACCGTTGCGAGGACCTTCTCCCGTTGCCCGCTCGAGAGGACGTACGAGAGCTTGTCCATGACGGACGGCGATCGCGTGCGTTGGACCTGCATGGCCCACCCGAACGCGTTGCAATGCGGGCCGGCCCTCTTTACCCTTTCCTCACGACGCCGGCCATCCCAGGTGAGTGGCGAGGACGGGGACCAGGAGGGATGCCATGAGGTGCACGCGACGGACGCCCAATGCTACCGGGACGTAGCCCACGACCGACGCAACGAGGGCGATCCCGACGCCCGCAGGACCGGTCGCGAGGCCGATCAGGCCGACGAGGACGAAGAGGCACAGGAGGGAGAGCCGCCGCGGATTCCCGCCGGCCCAGCGGACCGCGAAGGCACGTCCGATCGCGGACGCGAGGGGCGCCGCCACGGCGGACGCCAGGACTGCGGACATGACGAGCGCGAGGAGGACATCCGGGATCGCGAGGACGTCGGACCATGCGTCGGGCTCGCCGACGAGATCGCGGACCGCGGCTGCGGCTCCGCTTCGCGCCCGATGGATGATGAACAACACGGCGACGCTCAGCAGGGTCGTCGAACTCGACACGGCTCCGAGGACGACGAGGAAGGCCGCGGGCGTGGTCGACCGGCGACCGATCGACGCGAGGGTCGCCGCGGAGCCCCCGCTCAGGCCCGGGAGCCAGGAGACGCTGGCTCCTGCAAGGGTCCCGCGGATCGCGCAGCGAAGGTCCGCGCGGGATAGCGCGGGCAGCGCGGAGACCCGTTGCTCCGGTATCGCGCCCGGTTCTGCACGGATCCCGACGACCAGGCTCGGGATCCCGAAGAGGCCGGAGAACAGGGGGAAGAGGATTACGTCCGACGTCAGGGGACCCGGGCCGCGGAGGACCGCCAATCCGAGGAGGCCGGACAGGAGCTGCGTCCACGCCCCGAGCGCGACGCGCCGTATGCGTCGTGGCGAGCGGACGTCGGATGCGAGCAACGCGAGGAGAAGAACCCCGAGGAACGGGCCCGTCCATGGACGGAATGCGTCCGCCAACCCGACCGGATCCGCGAGAAGCCATCGCAATGGGAGGACGAGGGCGGATGCGAACGCGACTCCGATGAGCGCGCCTCGTGCTGCGAGCGACACCGCGCGGGCACCGTGGCCCTCGAGCAGGAGGCGATGGCCCGGCAGCGTCGCGAGGGCCGTATCCTCCGACGGCGCGCCGAAGAACACGCTTGGGACGAAGTCGAAGACCGCGTGACTCGCCGCGGTCGCGAGGAGGAAGCACGCGAGCAGCACATCCGCGATGGGATCGCCCTGGATCGAGGGCAGGAGGGCCGCAAGGCCGGCGATCCACGCAGGACGCGTCGCGAGGACGAGGGCCGCGACGTTGTTCACGTGGAGCCCGGGCGAGAGGCCCGTCACGAGGCCCATGCCCACGCCGAGCAACGTGACGAGGACGAAACCGGCCGTGAAGGTCAGGGGATCCACGGCGGCGAACGCGAATCGGCCAGCGTCAAGGTCCGGCGTGCACGTAGGCTACATTCACTCCGGGGACCGGGGCGGTCCCCAGCCGCCACCACCCGGTGTCACCGAACCGGGCGCACGCTCGCTTCACTTGTTTCCATTGTCTCGAAGCGAGCCCTCCATGTACTGCCGGTACCCTTCGAGGTCCAGGAGGCCATGGCCGCTGTAGTTGAACGCGATGACGCTCTCCTCGTTCCGCTCCTTCGCTTCCCGGGCCAGGTCGATCACGCCTCGAATCGCGTGGCACGTCTCCGGCGCGGGGATAAGGCCTTCCGTCTTCGCGAAGATCTCGCCCGCCTGGAACGTGCTCACCTGGCTGACCGCGCGCGGCTCGACGAGCCCGGCGTCCAAGAGGACGCTCAACGTCGCCGCGGTCCCATGGTACCGTAGGCCTCCCGCGTGAATCCGCGGCGGGACGAACGTGTGCCCGAGGGTGTGCATCTTCACGAGCGGCGTCATCTCCCCCGTGTCGCCGAAATCGTATTCGTACCGGCCTTTCGTCATCGAGGGCACGGACTCCGGTTCGACCGCGATGAACCTCGTGTCGAGCCGGCCGTGGATCCGCTCCCCGATCATCGGGTACGTGAAGCCCGCGAAGTTCGAGCCGCCTCCGACGCTGCTGACCATGTAGTCCGGCGTGACGTCTGCAAGCTCGAACTGCTTCATCGCCTCCTGGCCGATGATCGTCTGGTGCATCAGGACGTGGTTCAACACGCTCCCCAGGGAGTACTTCGTGTTCGTGCCGGTCACCGCAGCCTCGATCGCCTCGGATATCGCGACTCCGAGGGAGCCGGGATGGTCCGGGTCCTGCGCGAGGATCTTCTTCCCGAAGTTCGTCTGGTCGCTCGGGCTCGGGACCACGTCGGCCCCGAAGAGCTTCATCATGTACTTCCGGTACGGCTTCTGATCGTACGAGACGCGGACCATGAAGATCTTCGCCTTCATTCCGAAGTAGTTCGTCGCGAGGGCGAGCGCGGATCCCCACTGGCCCGCACCCGTCTCCGTCGTGTACGCCTCGACGCCCTCCTTCGCGGCGAAATAGGCCTGGGCGAGCGCCGTGTTCGGCTTGTGGGAGCCGACCGGGCTCAGGTCCTCCCGCTTGTAGAAGATCTTCGCGGTCGTCTTCAGGTACGCCTCGAGTCGGGTCGCGCGGTACATCGGCGTCGGGCGGCCGATGCGATAGAACGCCTCGCGCAGCTCATCCGGGATCGGTTCGGAGCGGTT
>Ga0209640_10000145_pt1 | contig 47886 bp, 41 predicted proteins | sample RifCSP10_1_FD_184018 | JGI IMG/M metagenome (GOLD analysis project Ga0209640, IMG submission 184018) | Soil microbial communities from Rifle, Colorado - Rifle CSP2_sed 10_1 (SPAdes) (version 2) | ecosystem: Environmental > Terrestrial > Deep subsurface > Rock core/Sediment | place: Rifle...
CGCTCAGCCCGAGTCATTCCTATGACCGTCATTCCTATGACCGTCATTCTTATGACCGTCCTCGGCGGCATCCACCCCGGTCAGGCGTTGTCAGCATCGCATTTGCTCAGCAGCCGTCCCCATAAGCTCACACCATCCCCATACGCTCAGCCCGAGTCATTCCTATGACCGTCATTCCTATGACCGTCATTCTTATGACCGTCCTCGGCGGCGTCCTGGCCCGCGAATGCTCCAGAAAGCCGTTTTGCACCGGGAACTCTTTAACAACCAAAATTTTTACGAATCATCCAGCTTGCTCGACCGTCAATCTTCAATATCCAACAGCCTCCGATAATCCTCCTCAGTATCCACGTCTAACAGTAAGTTACTATCGTGCCAATCTACCCTGGCCACCTTAAACCGAGAAAATAACTTCCTGCCGCCGATATCGCCCTCCAGATTGAAGAATTCCGGAAATGTCCTCCGGTCGAAAAGCACCGGATTACCCCTTTCGCCATTGATCAGGGGCGCAACGATTGGGGACAGTGTCTGAGCATGGAACTCGACCAGAGTGCGAATCAAGGTTGGTGAGACTTGAGGCTGGTCCGAGAGCAAAAACAATGCCCCACCAGTTTCCCTGGGCAGTGCTCGCAAACCTTTCTGGATGGAAGTGCTTTGGCCAGCCTCCCAATCCGCATTCCGGACGATAATTACGGGCAACCCTTCCAAGGCGCGTTCGACATCTTCCGCAAATGCGCCGGTAACAGCAATGACCGGCCAAAGACCAGCCTCCAGGGCTTTAGAAACCACTTTACGAACGAATGGTTTTCCCTTCCAGGTAAGCAGCTGTTTTGGTTTGCCCAGACGACTGGAACCACCAGCAGCCAGGACCACTCCAGCGATCGATTCATGAACCGCATAAACTTGGGGCATTCCGTGCGCCGCAGATCCCGGCTGATTATCAGGTTCTAATGCTGAGATGAGGACAGCATGATAATGAGGCAGCAATTTTCCGGCCAGGGCATTTGCGGCTGACTGAATTTCGGGCGCGTCTGCCTGGTTTAGCAGTGCAACCCGCCTTACGCCGGTGGGAATATTCTTTAGTCCGCCAACCGGATCCAGCATTACCCGAGCAACCGCTCTAATCGAAATCTTCTCGCCGCCTGAAATACCGGAGATGGACGCAAAACGTTCGGGGCGATGCACCCATTCCCGTCCCAGTGGTTTTCCTAAGGCGGCTAAGCCGCACACGACGACTATTGTTTCGATATGAGGAGGAATTGCTGGCTCGTGATCCGCGGGCGCTTTCATCGGCAGCTGGCGTGAACCATCAGCCTCCACTAAAACCGGGATTTGATATTCATCAGCGAGGGAAATCAGCTGGCTGAACTCGCGAAAGCCAATACCCGATACTCTGTCTGGCTCGATTTGCTCGCCGGTGACCAACACTACACCCGAGAGTTCTTCACCTCTTATTTCTGATAAATCCAGCCTGTTCCTTATCAGGACAAGCTGGTCGGCCAGATTCATCTGCCAGATCGCCAGGTGGGTTGTCGCAGTAACGATCACCGGCGGCTCTAACTGATGGGCCAGTTGGAAGATTGCGGTTGTCTTACCACCTGCGCCGACAAAGGCCAGCCGGGGTATTTTTCCGACCCGCAAAGCTTCGGATAGTATCATGAAGTAGATCTCAATCCCAAATAGATAGTCTGAAGTCAGGTCGGGATAAAATAGCCTCGAGCACGCCACCCGCGATGGCCAGAGATTTGTCAGATACCAGGGTGCAGTAACTCGGATCATCTCGCGGATCGAGATCACCGATTTTTAGCCCGCGCCAAACCTGCAAGTCTGCACGCAACAGACCGCGCAGCACTCCTGGAAATGGCGCCTTTACAGGCTCGCTGCCCACCTTGGCAACCAGTGCACCAGCCTCGACATGATCGCAAATCGCTACAAAGGTTTTCAATTCGCCATCCGCAGGCGCTCTCAGCACCCGCTCCAAACGTTTGTTCGCCACGCCGTCCGGAACGCCTGTATCAGGCTGGGGCGTTCCATCCCAAATCACCCGGCCCAGGCGGTGTCCGCGGTTGGTTTCGATCGCAGCATGGCAATTCTCGCCAGCGATGAACCCTGGCCCCAGGCCAATCGTCAACGCAGCCGCGTCTTTTCCAAGATCAGGAGCACGCTTGGTCATCCGGGCATCTATGATGATTGGCGGAGTAAAGAAGGAAAGCGCCTGCGCGCTTGGATCTACCAGCACCGCAATTTGACCTTTTTCGAGGATTCCCTGAGCCATTTCGAAATCATCGGCCAATCGAGCGGTAACATCTTCGACGGTGATCTCACCCGTGTAAACCGCCTCCGAAAAGGATACAAGCCGCCGGACTGCGAGTGGCTGAGCCAGTTCGCTGATCACAACGCGCAAACCGACTCTCAGCAACCGCAGGGCCACGCCGCTGGCCAAATCACCGCCGCCACGCATCAAAATTACTGCAGGCATGCTCTCAACCTGTATTCTTCAACCCGGCCGCGATCCCATTGATGGTTAGCAAGATCACATCCATCAGAGCTTCAGCCTCGCTGCTGTCCGGATCTGGCAATCTGCGTAACCGGCGGAGCATTTCGACCTGGATATAATTGAGCGGGTCGATATAAGGATTGCGCAGATGGACTGACCGCTGGATTACCGGCTCGCTATCCATCAATTCATGATGCCCGGTAATTTCCAACACCGCCTCCTTCGTTCGTTCATATTCTTCGATGATCGTGGAAAAGATCCGCCTGGCAAGATCCCGGTCCGGAACCAGGTCGGAGTACAGCGAAGCGATACCCATATCCGCCTTAAGTAAGGACATTTCGGTATTATCAAGGAGACCGGTGAATAGCGGCCAGGAAGCGTACATATCTTTCAACAGAGCTGGAGATTTGACCGCCTTGAGTCCAGTGCCCAATCCATACCAGCCTGGAATGTTGAACCTGCTCTGCATCCAGGAAAATACCCATGGAATCGCGCGGATCTCGCCAATTTCGTCTTCGCCCGGCTTGCGCGCTGCAGGGCGCGATCCAATATGGAGAAGCTTAATTTCTTCTAACGGCGTAGCTGCTTGCCAGAAATCGGCGAAACCCGGAGTATCGTGGATTAGATCCCGATAGGCGCGTAACGCTGCCTGAGACATAATTTCCATTGTCGATCGCCAGCTCTCAGAGATTTTTTCGCTTTTTATCCCAACAACCGAGGAGGAGGCCAGCAGAACAGCATTAACGATCTGTTCAAGCTGTCTATGTGCCAGGTGTTGATTGGAGTATCGCGAGCTAATGATCTCCCCTTGTTCCGTATGACGAAAGTTTCCATGGATTGTGCCTGGCGGCTGGGCACGGATCGCGCGATTGGCCGGACCTCCCCCTCGAGCTATCGTCCCACCACGACCGTGAAACAGAGTGAAATTTATCTGGTGCTGCTGGCATATTCGAGCAATGTTTTCCTGCGCCTGGTATAAGGCCCAGTTAGCAGCCAGATATCCACCATCCTTATTGCTGTCCGAATACCCGATCATGATCATTTGGTGATTATTGCATGTTTTCAAATGATCCTGATACACTGCCAGGGCGAACAGCGCTTCCAGGATACCCGGTGCTGCTTCTAGATCTTCCAGAGTTTCAAACAGCGGGACAATCTCCAAGGCTGAATCGCAGCCCGCCCATCGCGCCAACAATAGCACTGCCAGAACATCCGCCGCGCAATTCGTCATCGAGATGATAAATGGACCCAATAGATCATAACCGTAAACCTCTCGCGCCCGGGCGATCAACTGGAATAATGACCAGGTCGCAGCCGTCTCCTGGGTTACACCCGGATGGGGGGCAAGTGTCGGTACCGGTTCAACGAGAAGATGGGCCAACAAATTTGAACGCGCTTCAGCATCTAAGGTTTCGTAGGATTGATGGACTTTCAGGGCTCGGAATGTCTCTCCAATTGCTGAGTTCAGCGGGGCGGAATGCTGACGTATGTCCAGTCTGGCCGACCTCAACCCGAAAATATCCAGCTGTCGCCTCACCGTATTCAATTTACCGTTCGCTACCGGTTTCGGTACTGATCGACTGATCATCTCGACTGGTTGCATGATCTCGCCGATACTTACCCGCGCCTGATGGGGTTCGTCCGATAGCAGCCGGGAGGTCATATCTTCCCTGGAAGCCTCCGCCAGCTCATTCGCCAGCAAGGATAAAACTAGGCGATAGGGTTCCGCCGCATAACGCTCTTGCAGATAAGCCACGTGAGCAGGCAGTGGTCGTCTTCGCTCAAACCACCGGCGCAGTGCATCCGGTAAAGGTGCCCAGCGACCGTCGAGACTGATTCTTCGTGCCAGATCCTGGAACGCCTGGCGATGTTTTTCGACTGCCAGCCCGCGGTGCAGACGCAAGGTTTCAGCCGTAACCTCGGTTGTGACATGGGGGTTGCCATCGCGGTCACCGCCAATCCAGGAAGCTAATTGCAGCCAGGGGTGTTTGATGGAAAGCGCCGGGTAGTAGGCTGCCAGGGCCGATTCCAAGTCCTGGTAGATTTCCGGTAATACTTCCCAAAACACTTCGTCCACAAAGTACAGGCCAGTCCGGACTTCGTCTGTAACCGTAGGGCGCGTCGTTCTTGCTCGGCTGGTCAACCAAAACGTGGTGATCTCTTCATAAAGAGCAGCTTTACCAGCTTCAAACTCCTCGGGCAGCAGATCCGTACGATTGATCGCCCTCAGCACATCCGCAATGCGGCGCACCTTGGATAGAATGGTCCGGCGTTTGGCTTCTGTGGGGTGGGCCGTGAGAACCAATTCAATGTTGAGCTGTGCCAGCAGCCTCTCCATCTGTTCCGAAAGGACGCCGTTCTGTTTCAACCTCATCACAGCCTCGGCGATCGATTCATGAATGGGAGCCGGATGCTTCTCCCGCTTCAAGTCACGAAGAACACTCACCCGGTTTTCGTCCTCAGCCACATTGACCAGATCAAAATACAGGCTGAACGCTGCAGAAATCGGATAGCTCTGCTCAACGGTCAGTTCGGCCACAAGTTCGTTTAGCGTTCGCGCCGCCTCTTCATCCCCCGCTCGACGATCTTTAGCAGCCTGGCGAATTTGCTCTTCCAGCTCAAAGATCCCTAGCGACTCTTGCTCGCGGATTACTTGACCAAGAATGTCGCCCAGCAGATGAATTGTGGAGGATAGGTCCATTTTCAAATAACAATCTTTAAACTGGAATAGAAAAAAGATGAATACCGAAATATTACAGTGATTATATTACCAGGAATCGATTACAGGCTCAAACTCAGGCCAATATTCCCAGTTTGCGCGATAAACAACCATCATCCTCCCTCCACAAATCAGGTTTGGTTCTATTGCAATACTATATACCGGAACAAACAATGGCTGCATGCGGGCCATGTGAGGGTACCAATTGGGATACACAATTATGTAATGGGGCCGCTTACTTGCTAATAAACTGAATAGACCTCGCTCGCCAGATCTTAGATAAGGAATAACTTCTGGGCTGACCAATCCAACTACATCCAGGATTCTTCGCTCGGAAAAATAAGCGATTGCGCCAATATCATTTGTGGCAATGTATGCATCTTGAGGAGTGGATGTGGCAGCCCAGCGACCCATTTGAACTTGCATTTCCTGGATATTTTTCACTTGTCCAGCAAATACACCAACGTTCAAAATTGTTGAACTGACGCTGAGAAGAAAAGCGGCGATCAGAATAAATTGGACTATTCTCAACGGAGAATCGAGTAACTTTGTGCGCCATTGCCGAGAAATGAGGAAGCCCGTGCCGACTGAGGTAATAAAAATACCCAGGCTGAAGGTTAATAAGTAAACGCGAACAACCGGCCAGCGATCCTCAAACGGAATAACATGTGGGCGAGACTGGTAGAGTGAGCGGAAAACCGGTGAAAGATATTTTTCCCCAAACAAGAGAAGTAGGAAACTGATCGCGCATCCAAAAAAGACAATAACCATTAGATACGATTTTGGAATTTGAAGAAACTTATCCTTCTTATGTGCCGCCAAATCCATCAAGCCAATTCCGATAACCAACACAAAAAGTGGACTTAATAACGCGAGGTAGCGACCCATATGATAATTTATGTCTTGATTAGGGACGATTATTGTCCGGGACAAAGGTAATGCAAATAAAGTAATAAGTAATATCGATCCCTTGTAAGTATTCCTCAAAATCGCCAATTTAATCTCTTGTTTTCGGAGGATCTGCAAGGAATTCCATAAAACAAAAAGAGACACAATCAAAAGCAGCAAGTTATCGTAAGCGAAGAAAATCAGCAATGACGGGATTGCTTTAATTGGGTAAACCGTCAAAGAACGCACCATTTCCGCAAAGTTCCGATCCTGCAAGCTCATGATGAGACCGTTTGGACCAGTAAGCGCTGCGAATGTGTTCGGAAAGAGTGAATTCGCCGTTTGAAGATTGAACACCATGGATGGCAATAAGATAAGAGTAAAAGTACCAGCATGCCCAGTTAATACAAGAATCTTTCTAAGATTGATCTTTGAACCCCCCTCTCGGTTTTCCAAAAACAGAATGTTTTTGATCCATAAAACAAGAAAAATTACGATACCTTCTGGCCGGGTGAGCGTAGCCAACGCAATGGAAAACGTTGCGAGATAATGGTAACGGGAATTGATTGCCGTGCTGCTGAAGGATGAGTAGATTCCCAGGAGCGAAAGCGATATAAATAGGGTAGTCTCCATTCCCGAAAGACTTGCCCAGACCAGACGCGAGGTAGACACGGCTGTCAACCCAAGTAGGAGGGCTATCCCCCATCCAACTTTGAACAGCAGCGCAATTCGATAAACAAGGTATCCCGCCAGCAACAAGAAAAGGACACCAAATAATCGGGACCAGTAAATTGCTCCTCCCGGCAGGAATTCGCTCCCAGCCAAAAGCAAAGTCCATAATGGCGCGGTTGATCCCGCGATCATTTCACCGGGATTGTAAGAAAAACCGGAACCCCGGGCGATGTTGCGAGCGAAGACGAGATGGATCCAGGCATCATCAAGTGGGAAACCTTGTCTCCCAGGAGATTGGAACCCATAGATGATGTAGAGAGAAACCTGGAAAACGACTGTAATGGAGAGCAGCGTAATTGTCCCAGGGGCGGTTCTATACCACCACCAGATGTGCTTAACTCTTAAATAAGGCCAAACCATGGAACCAGGGTGTGAGCTTTTCGGTTAATGATGGCGAGAGAACCAATTATATAACTCAGCAAATCGTTCTCACGAGAATACAAAGCTGAATGAAGGAATTAAATTTTCTGTAATCCGATCAAAATACGTTCCGGCGTCAGGGGAAAATCATCATACCAAACCGCTAGGGCATTATGCAATCCGGCTGCGATGGCGGGAGCCAGTGGCATGAAAGGCATCTCTGCCATCCCCCGGGCACCCCACGGCCCGATGGGATCAGGATATTCCAAAATTAGCGAGCGGACATGCTGTGGTACGTCCAAAACTGTGGGAATTAGATAGGTCGACAGGTGCTTTGTTTGCACGTAACCTTCTTTCTGAATGAAATTTTCGAGAAGTGCGTACCCAGCAGCCTGCACCACGCCGCCCTCGATCTGACCTTCAACCTGCTGCACGTTGATGGCTTTGCCAACATCGTTTGCCGAAATCACATCCAGCAGGCGCACATGCCCAGTTTCAGTGTCAACCTCAAGAGCCACTGCTTGCGCCACATATCCGTAGGCAAAGTTAGGTCTCGAAAAACCGGTCTCTGGATCAAAGGGCGTGGTTTGCGGTGCATTGTAGCGATATGTGGCGATAGCCGGACGTTCTTCATCGCGCCATTTCTTCAGAGCCTGCTCGATAGCGCCCTTGATGGCACTTCCGGACATAAATGTCATCCGGGAAGCCGATGCGCTGCCCGAGTTGGCCGTTACAGCCGTATCGGAGACGATCATCTCCACCTTCTCCACGGGGACACCGGCTGCCTCGGCGGCCATTTGAGCCATAACCGTGTGCGCTCCTTGCCCGACATCTGCTCCCGCCTGGTGAACAACTACTCGCTCGATCTCCGCCCTGCCGTGCAGTTCCACAGTTGCGTAGGAATGCTCAGGAGCACCAAAGGAGAAACCAACGTTCTTAAATGCACAAGCGAAACCGACCCCGCGTTTGATATGATCACCGTCCGGTGGGCGCAGCGCGGGCCAGGTAGCGGCATCATCGGGTGGCCGTTGCCAGCCATTTCCCCCCTTTCTCCAGCCCCCAGCGTATGCGCACTGCTCGATTACCTGTGGCAGGCTCACACCCTCAGGTAAAGGCGTACCCACCGAAAGTAAGGCGCCTTCGCGGAGTACATTTCGCATTCGGATTTCTACAGGATCGATATCCAGAGCTTCCGCCAGCCGGCTCATCTGCATTTCGGCAGCAAAGGCTCCTTGAGGCCCTCCAAAACCCCGGAAAGCGCCTCCGGGGATGTTATTTGTATAAACGGCATAGGAATCGACTTTTACATGTGGGATTTCATAAGGACCAGTGCACATGAGGGTCGCGTTGCCGAGCACTTTGGTAGAAGTATAGGCATATGCCCCACCGTCGGCAATCACGTCAACGTCAGCCGCGATAACTTTGCCTTCCTTGGTGGCTCCCCAACGCGCTCTTATAATATAAGGATGCCGCTTATGGTGCCCGACAATCGATTCTTCCCGGCTCCAAATGATTTTGACCGGACGGTCAATCCCTCGCTGGTGCAATCGCCAGGCCGCCAGAGCCAGGACGATCTGGATTGACATATCTTCTCGTCCCCCAAACGCCCCACCGATAGCAGGATAAATTACGCGAATTTGGTCAAGAGGTAAGTCCAGTGCATGAGCGATTTGTTCTTGATCTTCATGGGTCCACTGGCCGGCAACCTCAACGGTTACCCGGCCTTCCTCATCCCGGTACGCCAGGCCAGCCTCCGGCTGTAAATAGGCGTGTTCCTGAGCCGGCGTCCGATATTCGCCCACAACCTGGATATCTGCCTTTTCAAATGCAGCCTGGACATCCCCCGTGCGGATCCGGTAATGGCAAAAAACGTTAGTATCTCGATCTGGATGAAGCAAAGTTGCCTCAGGCTTGATGGCTTTGAGTGCATCCGTGACTACCGGAAGATCTTCATAATCCACTTCGATGAGACTGCGTGCTCTAGCAGCAATCTCCTCCGACTCGGCTACCACCACAGCCACCTGGTCGCCCACGAAACGCACCCGCTCTGCAAAGGGCTTGCTCGATCCTGGGCCGCATAACACTGGCTGATCTGGCATGATGAGACCATATTCATTGACCGGGACGTCTTTTGCAGTGAAGACCGCAATTACGCCATCCAGGGCTTCTGCCTTGCTGGTCTCGATCCTATTGACAATGGCGTGTGGGCGGTTCGCGAACAGGATCTTCATCATCGCCTGATTCGGTAGATTGATATCTCCCGGATACAAAGTTTGTCCGGTTACTTTCCCAACAGCATCGATGCGCTGGACAGATTTGCCTAATTGCGGCATGATTCCTTCTCCATTAAGTAAATTTTGCAGTGATTTGTATTATTGAAGAATTATTATACTACTGCCCATCTTTCCAACTCTTTCGCCAACGCTGCTTCGGACCGGGTTGAAAAACATTACGGTTACCGTAAGATTTCTTCATAAACCTGCGTCTTTAGCCTCAGCAGATTATCCAGAAAAAACAATCGTATCCGCTAGTACCTTGGGTTCATAAGCCCGTTATCTCAATACACGTAAAAAAGGAAAGTTAGTTATGACTTCACAATTTTTTCTAACCAAGTATGCTGAACCCATTGAGGAGATATTTGTCTCGGAAGAAAACGAACAAGAAGTAGAAGAAACTGGAATTCATTCGGCCGTGCGGACGATTCTATCTGAGATTGGCGAGATCCCAGAACGGGATGGACTGCTTAAGACTCCCGATCGAGTCGCTCGAATGTTTTCTGAGATCACCGCCGGTTATCATATGGATCCCATCGATCTGATTAACGGCGCTTTGTTTGAGGTTGATTACGACGAAATGGTCCTGGTCAAGGATATCGAGTTTTACAGTATGTGTGAGCACCATATGCTCCCTTTTTATGGACGCGCCCACGTGGCCTATATCCCCAGGGGCAAAGTTATCGGTTTGAGCAAGATTCCGCGGATGGTTGAGATGTATGCCCGTCGTTTACAGGTCCAGGAGCGCATGACTGTCCAGATTGCCGACCTGCTTCAGGAGGTACTTAACCCGCAAGGCGTTGCCGTTGTAGTGGAAGGCGCCCACATGTGCGCTATGATGCGCGGGGTGAAGAAAGCCGAGGCCAATATGACGACCCGGAAAATGCTGGGAGCATTCAAAGAGGATCAGGTCCTGCGTAGCGAGTTTTTGTCCCACATCAGCAAACCGCGCTTTGAGGATTAACCAACCAGCCGCAATCATCCTATCATCAAAATTATCGATCAGTCAGGTTGTTGTCCAATCGGGGTTAATGACCCGTCCGTTGAACCATCCAAACTCCTAATAAGATAATTCCTCCGCCGAACAAGGATGCCCACAGCAGCCGCTCATTCAATACAATCGCAGCAACGATCACGGCAACCAGGGGTTCAAGATAGAGAAAGGCGCCAACCTGGGAAGCAGGCAGGGCTTGCAACGCATCGTACCAGGCAATATACGCCAGCCCTGAGCAGATAACCCCGAGAAAGCCTATCCCGAGCCAGCCGGCTGGCGTCAGCTGAGAAATTTCGCCGAACCCTGGGCCGGCGAAGTAGAGCAGCGAAGTAAGAAGCCAGCCCAGGACCATCACATAAAACATCATGCGTGCAGCCGGGTGGGATTGCAGTCCGCTTCTCGAGAGTACCGAAAAAATCGCCCAGTTAGGGGCGCTGATCAGGATCAAAAAATCCCCCTGAGCGCCAAATCTGCCTGCGAATAACGCCCCAAAATCGCCCTTGCTTACCACCAACAGCACGCCCACGGCGGCCAGCGCTATCCCGCTCACCTTTACCCACCCCAGCCTTTCCTTAAGGATCAGCCAGCCGAGCAATGCCATGAATACCGGGGTGGTAGCTACGATCCAGGCAGTCGTCGTTGCTGCAGCCGTCTGTAAGCCGGTGGATTGCAGCCACTGGTGGAACGTGATGCCGATAAAGCCCAGCAGAGCAAAGTACAACCACTCCTTCCGGCTGGTCGGAAGCAAAAACTGCCTGCGGGCGATCACCGCCCCACCCAGGATAACGACACCCATGGCAAAGCGCAGCCAAACAACACTGATCGGAGAGACATCCCGGAGGGCAACTTTTGTGGCGATAAAGGAGGCTCCCCAGGCTGCTACCGCAAACGTCGCCTCAAAAACCGCAATCGCCTTCCCGCGCTCTCTTAAAAAAAGACTAGCCAACAATACCCCGTAGCAGCGGCCGGAACCAGGGCATGGCAATCAAAATCAACAGCACCGCCAGGGAGTAGAACATGGCCGCATTACGGTATTTAATCCTGGATACAGTTGCTTTCTTCGCTCTGGAATTGCCAACGTGGACTAGAGCCACTGCCACCAGCATGTAGAAGAGGTGCTCTATCGCAAAAAACCTTATGGCTTCATCTTGCATGGCGGCCCCAAAATCCTGAAAGATTGTCCTGGTCAGAGGACTCAGGAAAATATATAAAATCAAACCCAACAGCAGCTGCAAGTCCATAGCTGCCGAAAAGAAAATGCCCACTTTTCGATCTGCATCCCCCCACTCTCGGTTTCTAAACAGACCCGTATACGTACGGATTAATGCGATGGCGGCTAAGATCAGTACAATCCAACGTAAATAATTATGAATAATAAGAGTTATTTGATACAGCACTTCATCCTCCTTTACTCTGATTCGGATATGGTTCATGATTTCGTTAACGTTTTTCCAACCTGTCGTATTCTAATGCATTTTTAAACGCATCATCGGGATATAATCAATCTAAAATCCTTTAAGAAACTCTAATACCGATATGACCCATCTACCAGACTCTGAGATTCTTCCCCTATCACTTAAACATAATTTCTGGACCTGGTCTGCCCAGGCCCAAATCTCCCCGATACCAGTTACGCGCGCCGAAGGCGTTTACTTTTGGGATGCAGACGGTAAACGTTACCTGGACTTCAACTCGATGGTGATGTGTGTAAACATTGGTCATGGCGATGACCGGGTGATTAATGCCATTATTGAACAGGCTCGGGAGCTGCCTTTCGCGGGACCACCCATGGCCACCAGGCCAAGGGCTGTTTTGGGAAGAATGCTTGCCGAAATTACACCCGGTAACCTGGACCACTTTTTGTTTACGCTGGGCGGCGCGGACGCTAATGAAAATGCTGTCAAACTGGCCCGCGCCTATACTGGTAAACATAAGATCCTGGCGCGCTACCGTTCGTATCATGGTGCTAGTGCTGGGGCTATGGCTCTAACCGGTGACCCCCGCAGATGGACATGGGAGCCAAACCTGATGCCTGGCGTGGTCCACTTCTTGGATCCATATCGCTACCGCTCAGCCTTCCACCGGACAAAATCAGAGATCCCGGAAGCAGATTTCAGCCAGGACTACCTCAACCACCTGGAAGAGATCATCATGTTAGAGGGTCCGCAGACCATTGCGGCGGTGTTGATCGAGAGCGTTACCGGCACGAACGGCGTGATAATTCCTCCAGATGGCTACTTACAGGGCGTCCGCCGGCTGTGTGATCGCTACGGCATCTTATTAATCGCCGACGAGGTGATGAGCGGCTTTGGACGGACCGGACGCTGGTTCGCCGTAGATCACTGGGATGTCGTTCCCGACATCATTACGATGGCAAAGGGATTGACCTCGGGCTATGCGCCGCTAGGCGCCGTCGCTATGCGCGCCGACCTGGCCGAATTTTTCAACGACCGGGTTTATCAAGGGGGATTGACCTACAATGCCCACCCAATTTCGTTGGCTGCCGCCATTGCCAATATCCATGTTTTGAAGGAAGACGGATTGATCGAAAGAGCACAGGCTATGGGCAAGGTGCTTCATCGACTGCTGGCCGACCTGGGTGAGAAACACCCTTCGGTGGGAGATGCCCGTTCGATAGGTTTATTCGGCGTGCTGGAGCTGGTGCGAGATCGTGAGACAAAAGAACCGCTGGCACCGTTCAATGGCGCCAGCCCGGAGATGAGTGCGATCAAGAAGGTTATCCTTGACCAGGGATTATTCGTGTACACCCACTGGCATACCATTCTGATTGTCCCACCCCTGATTATCAGCGAGGATCAATTACGGGATGGGTTTTCGGTTCTGGACCAGGCGCTTGAGATCGCCGATGGAGCAGCACAGTGACCCTATTGTTGATCGTGACATTGCGAGGCGTTCTTTGCCCGAGCAGCGTTCTCCGCTGCCGCAAATTCGTCCGAGCCGTGCAGGGGGTTGCTTCGCCGTAAAAACCGCTCCTCGAAATGATAAAAACAGAGCGGAGTTATCTGCGCTTTCGTTTCGGCGGCGGCAATGCGTCCGTCGGTCCGTAATACGAAGGACCCACTAACCGGTAAACCAGCGCATATGCCACTGTAAAAAGAGCAAAAATAATGAAAAGTAAACCTAGTGCCACAGCAATATCCGCATAGTACACCCTTCCCAGGGAAGGCAGGCTGAAGAAACCAAGCATTTCCGAGGGCAACTCGACCCAGCGTTGCTTGAGGTTTTCTCTAACCAGTGTGACTGCCGCCGCATAGGCCAGGATCGGAATTAATACCATAAATATGCAACCGATACCACGCCAGGCAGGATGTATTGTTCTCCGCATTTTCCTTTCTTCAAAAACAAACGAGCGGCCGGACCTACTCATTTTCCACCTCCATCTGACTTGCTAATTCAATTGCCTTCACGATTTTGTAATAACCGGTGCAACGGCATAAATTGCCCGTGATTGCCTGCTCGATCTCCTCTTGCCTTGGATGGGGTAGTTCCTCCAGCAACTTCGCAGCGGACATGATAAGTCCCGGAGTACAGTAGCCGCATTGCACCGCTCCCTCGCTTATGAAAGCCTGCTGGACGGGATGAAGCTCTCCATTACTGGCCAAACCTTCGATAGTGACAATTTCAGCACCGTGGGCTCTTTCGGCTGGTACCAGGCAGCTCATCACGGCCATGCCATCCAGAAAAATGGTGCATGCGCCACACTCTCCTTCTGCGCAGCCTTCCTTTGTGCCGATCAAACCCAGGTCTTCCCGCAGGAAACGCAAGAGGGTCTTATGGTGACCGCTGGCAACTCTATATTCTTGCCCATTGATCCGGGTTACGATCGGAGATCCCTGGTTCGTCCAGGCGCTCGCCACCAATTCTGGGGCTCTGCCTTGATAGTTCTGACCCCATAACAGAACCGGGCGGCTCGGATAATCCACCCTGGTCTCGCCTTTCCGAATCGCTCTCAATCCTCTCAGGACAGCCACTCTTACCATCTCGCGACGATAATCCCTCGAACTGCGTACATCGTCGATTGGACTGGCAGATTCAACCGCCAATCTGGAAGCCTGCTCGCGGGTCTCTTCATCAAGAGTTCTTCCTTGCAGGAATTCCTCAGCCTCACCTGCATGGATGATAGTGGGTGCGACTGCCCCCAGCGTAATCGCCGCTTTATTGATCAGGCGCTCATCAACCGGACTGTCCGATGCGCCATCGAACGACAGGACTACGCTCACATGTACAATTGATATTGCCTGTGCGCGTCGCAACCCGAACTTGATAAAAATTCCGGCCTGATTTTCGGTCATTGCCGGGAAAAAAATATCCACCATCAATTCGTCGGGGCGCATCGCCGTCTGGCGCACGCCAGTGTAAAGCTCCTCCAGGGAGAGAACTCTTTCGCCGTTTTGGGACAGCAATCTAACTTTTGCTCCCAAAGCCATCAGCGGGGTGATCGTGTCATTGGCGGGAGAGGCGGTGATCAGGTTTCCGGCAATTGTCCCCCGGTTACGAATCTGCGGCGCACCCACCTCAATCGCAGCCTGGGCCAACGGCAGCGCCTTTTCGACGATCAGCTCAGAAGCCACACAGTGGCTATGCGTGACCAGGGGTCCCAAATGGATCACATCATCTTCATCTAAAACGATATGATCGAGATTCGGTATTCGCGTGACATCGATCAAAGTCTCAATCCCGGTCCGCACCTCTCGCTCAATCTCCAGGATCAAATCAGTCCCCCCGGCGATGATCCGCGCTCGTCCGCCGCCCTCGGCTAACAATTGCAGCACTTCCTCGATGCTGTTCGCGTTATAGTAGTTTCGCCACATTTAGTTCAGATCTCCAGGTTCTTCTCGCTCATGGGTTTTGCATCGCCCCCGCGCCGGTGCATGATGATTTCCGCCATAATGCTGACCGCGATCTCTTCGGGAGTCTCGGCGTTCAATTCTAATCCAACTGGCGAGCGCACTCGGCTAATCTGTTCGATCGGGACGCCAGCCTCAATCATTTTATTGCTCGCCGTTTTCCAGCGTCGCTTGGACCCGATGACCCCAACATATGCAGCCGGGGTATTCAGAAGTTCAGGGAGACCTTTGACGTCAACGTCAACACCCCGCGTGGTGAGGACAATATAAGTCCAGGGTGTGATCTCGAGCTTATTTGGCAGCTCTTCCATCGGCAGCGGGTAATACTCATCAGCTTCTGGCACTACCTCTGCATTGCAGAATTCCGGCCGGTCGTCATTCACAACTACGTAGAAACCTAACCAGTTCGCCAGGTAAGCAACTGCCTGCCCCACATGCCCTGCCCCGATCACCAGAAGCGTTGGACTGGGTTGAATCGGTTCCACAAAGATCTCCAATTGACCGCCGCAGACACCGGGATCTCCACGCGCTGGATCTGCCATAGCATAAGATAATACCCGCGGCTTACCATCGCGGAGAGCTTCCAAAGCCTGAGATATTACCCGGCTTTCCATCTCGCCGCCGCCCACCGTTCCCTCGATATGTCCATCGGGGAAGACCAGCATCTTGCTGCCAACATGCCGCGGAGTAGATCCCTCGCTGCGAATTACCGTGCAAAGCGCCCCAGTTTGGTTTTGCTCTTCAAGTTGAGCCAGAGCTCTAATAATAGACATAACTATTAAAGGTCAAACTTGCTTAAGTATAGACTAATGTCACCAAAATCTGGTAAACAGTTATGTAAGAACATTAATTCTTGGCGCCAAACCGTGCGAAGGTTGGATTTCCGGGATCACCGCATGGACGTAAAACCTTCGCAAGGTTCTCCGTAAGCCAGTCTTGAATAGAAGCCAATTAGATTTATGGATTGCTCCCGCCGGTTTGCATGGATACCGCCTTCCTATCTTGCAGCCATCGCCAGACCTTCTCTGGGGTCACCGGATTAGCGTTAATCTCGGCGCCGCAGGCGTCGAAAACAGCGTTGCCAACCGCTGGAGCAACCCCGTCCATGGGTATCTCCGCCACTGCCTTAACTCCAAAGGGATGGGAGGGTTCAAAGGTTTCGACAAAAATTGTGGTTAATTCTGGCATTTCATGCGCCTGGAAGATGTGATAGTCTTTCAGGTCACGTTCCCTGGCGCGTCCTTCCTCATCGTAAGCCATTTCCTCACAAACTGCATATCCTAGCGCCTGCGTCATACCACCTTCAATCTGACCCGAGGCAGTCAATGGGTTGACGATCACGCCAGAATCTACCGCCATGACCAGCTTGTCAACCACGACCATGCCGGTTTCGACGTCTACGGTAACTTCGGCAAACTGGGCGGCAAAGGGGGGCGGCGCAACCGGCGACACATGCGAGCCAATCCCCATGATCTGCTCTTGATCGGAATGGTGCAGTGAGTGGTGGCCAATCTCTCGCATGGTTGCAGCCCGTCCATCCGGAGCGATTGCCTGCCGCTCCGCCAGTCGAATTTCATCCGGCTTGACTTGCGGCATTTCGGTTGCCTCCGCGTCTTGGGCGGTGCGTTCGTTCAAAATCATCGCTGCTCTAATGCGCATGCGTTCAGCAGCTTGCTGGGCCGCCTTGGCAACCGCTGTACCGGAGATATAGGTTGTGCTGGACGCATAGGCCCCCTTATCGAACGGTGTAAAGTCGGTATCCGAAGAATAAACTTGGATATCCTCCACCCGGACCCCGAGCACCTCTGCCGCCATCTGCGCCAGCACAGTGTCAGAGCCGGTTCCAAGGTCGGTAGCGCCCACGAGCAGGTTGAAGGATCCGTCATCGTTCATCTTGATGCTGGCGCCGCCCATATCCAGGTAAGGAATTGCAGTGCCTTGCATGACCAGGGCCACTCCGATTCCCCGCCGGAGATGTGGCATTCCCGGCACCTGGCGCCATTCGGCATTGGCGAACTTTTGATCCCAACCGATGGCCGCCCTGCCCTGTCGAACACACTCCTCGAGACCGCAAGTTTCGATGGTCTCAGGACGGGGCTCGCGTCCCTCGCTCCAGGCCGTGCTGAAGGGATGCAGCTCTCCGGCCCGGATTGCATTCTTCAGTCGAAACTCTATCGGATCCAATCCAAGCTGGCGAGCGATCTTCTCCATGTGCCGTTCAACTGGCCAGAAGCCTTGAGGCACACCATATCCCCGGTATGCTCCTGCTGGCGGATGGTTGGTATATACCACGTCCCCATAGAAGCGAATATTGGGTTTCTGGCGGTAAGCTCCATCTCCTACATACAGCGCCATAGCCTTATGCCCCGTATTCCCGGTAACCGTCAGGGCATGGCAGCCGTAGGCGCCGGTGTCGCTAAGAGCATACATCGCATTTGCTGTCAATGTGCCGTCTTTCTTGACCCCGGTTTTCATGCGAATGCGCATGGGATGGCGTGAGCGCGCTGCAATGAATTCTTCCTCCCGCGTGTATTCATAGATCACCGGCCGTCCCGTGGCGATAGTCAGGTGGGCGGCGACGTCCTCCATCAGGACTTCCTGTTTTCCACCGAATCCCCCTCCGATGCGTGGCTTGACTACTCGAATTCGTCTGATGGGCAATCCCAGGACCGGGGCAAGTTGGCGCCGAACATGAAACGGCACCTGCGTGCTCGTCCGGATCACCAGCCGGTCGTCCTCATCCCAGTAGGTGATGACCACATGCGGCTCGATATGAGCCTGCTGAACCTTGGGAACTTCGTATTCATCCTCGAAAATAAAATCTGCTTGCTCAAGACCTTTTTCGACGTCACCGATGTCGATTCGAATTTCAGCGGCTAGATTTCTTCCGGGATCTGAATCTGCGAAATTGACAAATTCGGGTTCGTCGTGGAGGCGTACAGCCCCAGGCTTTAACGCCTCTGCCGGGTCAAACACCGCCGGAAGGGGTTCATACTCCACATCGATCAGCGAAAGCGCCTTTTCTGCGATCTCCTCGCTTTCGGCCGCCACAAAAGCAACCCTGTCGCCAACGAAGCGAACTTTTTTGTCGAGCGAAAACGTATCCAGCGGGCCTGGAATTGGGTCCGACTGGCCGGCCGTTGAATAAACGACCCTTGGAATATCCTGCCACGTGAGCACAGCCGCCACTCCGGGCAGCTCCAAAGCGCGGCTGGCGTCAATTTGCTTGATCTGCGCGTGGGCATATGGGCTGTGAAGTACCTTGGCGACGAGCATGCCTCGCCTTTCGAAATCAGCGGCAAAAGCCGGTTTTCCCTGAACCAGCTTGACTGCGTCAACCTTGCGCTCCGGCTTTCCTACTCGCTGCCATGATTCGGTTTCAATGGCGATTTTTATGCGGGGCATTACCGCCGTTTTTGTGGGAGTGATTGGTGACGCGGGCTCACGATCTGGGCCGCCTGGCTGGGCATCCGCCTCTGGCAGCCAATCCGAAGGCATTGGGATGGGTCCTTCTATGGCTTCAACACTCTCGCCTCGCAGAACCGCCGCAGCTCTCAGGACCGCCTGCACTGGTTTCACATAGCCGGTGCAGCGGCACAACACCCCTGAAAGCGCTTGGCGCACGTCCTCTTCGCTGGGCTTTGGATTTTGATCTAACAATTCTTTTGCAGCCAGCACCTGGGCTGGCGTACAGTAGCCGCATTGAATCGCTCCGCTCGCCACAAAAGCCTCCTGGAGCGCATGCAGACCTGAAGTCAACTTCCAACCCAATTCAGGATGCTGGCCAATTGCTTCGATAGTCTCGATGGAATGTCCCTCGGCTTGAGCCGCCAGATAAACACAAGTGTTTATCGTCTTTCCGTCTAATAGAACCGCGCATGCGCCGCAGTCCCCGGTCTCGCAACCGTGTTTTACGCCAAAATAGCCCTGTCTCCGCAGCGCGTTGAGCAGCCTTTCACCTGGCTGAGCGTCAATCTCATAGGGACTTCCATTGATTGTCAGATGCAATTTCATTTCAATCTTGTTCCTCATCCACTGTTCGGAAAACGGCTTCCATTATCCATTACAAGACTTTTACCACGTCCACCAGGCCATCCTGAGCTGACCTCAATTGCCCTATCGAATCTTCTGATCCTAAGACGACTACCTGGGCTTCATTTACCATACGATCAAGTACTTCTCCAAAAGCATGGAATTCCCTGAGGGTGGTCGCGAATATTTGGTCCCGCCGTTTCTGGCGCTTGTAATCATCGTCTCCCGTCAAATAGCGCAGCATGGACGAATAACCTTTTGCATCCGGTAGCTGATAGGCATCCATTTCACCAATTGCTCCGATGATGCTCCTGGTGATTTCGCCCTCATCGAGTTGCAGCTGGTGTAAGAATTGCCCGGTTTGATCGTAGATTTCTAATGTTCTGAGCAAACCGGGGTCTCGATACGACAGATACGTAAATACGCCAGACCGATGATCGAAAGCACAGAAAACACCATAAGCACCACCCTGCACACGAACTTTTTCCCAAAGCCAGGTTGTGCGCACGTGGTTAAGAATTACGGCCAGGGAACCACTATATGGATATCCTAATTGATACAGGTCTGCTCCTTTGCCCACGTAGTTGACTTGAGCCGGGATGGTTAGACCTTCAAATCGTAAGTTTCCAAATGAACTTAACTTTGCATCCGGTTGCCAATCCATGATGGTCACCGGTTTTGCCGGCAGAACTTCCACCAGAGATTCGCAAGTGGTCCGGACCTCTTGCCAATTTGTTTCATCGAGAGTCGCGTTTAGGATCATACCGTTGCGATTAATCAGCAGATTTCGAACGGATTCCAATTTTGCGAGTATCGCTGGCCAGTCTCTTTCCAAACTGTCCGCCAGCTGCCTGAGAAAGAACAGGTAACTGGTGCCGCCCATTTGCTCAGCGGCATAATCGGATGAACTGAAATAAGACCGCAGCCGGCGATTGATGATCCGGTGCCCCAGTGGGATTAGCTGCTGCACCAGGCTGGCTTTCTCCTCTAATACGATCTGTAGAAATCGTTCCCGGTTATCCAGACTCACGCGCAGCAAGACGTCCTGTAAGATCTTGAACAGCTCTGGCGTCTGTGGAACGACTGCCTTGCCCCTTAGAAAGAGCCAGGCCGTTGCCTGAGCAGTATCCTGGTTGGTTGAGGTGAAGGTGGTGGGCCGGATTCCACCGGTGTAGCGCCCAATCCTTTGGGATAGACGAACAAAATCCTCTTTATCCGTACCCATTTCCAGGAGCGCCCTTCCAAAGAGGGGAACGTAAGGCAACAGGTCATCCGGCAATACCCGCAAATTCAAGCCAACGTCTAAGTAGAGAATCCCGTTTGTGAACAATGGGTGATAAAGGATCGTGGCTTGTTTCTTTTCGCCGACTTCTATTGGAATCCGATTTATTTCCCGGTTCAAATCCGATAAACTGAGCGTGGGAATGGAAGCCAGGGCTTCCGGCAGATCTGGGGTCTCCTGCCGGCGCCTCAGTTCCTTGGTAGTCTCAACAAGCTGTTGAATTTCCTCATCGGACATCCCGTAGCGCGCCTGCATCAAGCGCTCCTGTTCGACCTTCTCACGGCGCTTTCCTTCCTCGGGATCTGGTCTTAAGATGACGGTTGAGCGGTGGCGATTATCTAAAAAATATTCTTTGATCAGCTGCTCAAAGACCGGTTCATGTCGCTCCATCTGGCTCTTTATGACCTTCAGCGGCTGCTCAAATGCGATTGCCGCCAGAGCGTCTCCATTATGCAGCCAGCTCCTCAACGATCGCAGCATCAGGAGGAGACCCTGTGGATAGTTCCCGCTGTTATTCTCCCGCAAGCGGAATTCCACGGTATTCATGGCGGCTGCAACTGCCTCCGGTTCAATTCCTTCCCCTGCAAGCTTCTCAAGAGTCTCAAGGATCAGTTTTTCCACCTTAGCGGTGTAATTCGGACTGACACCCTTCAGTCCAGTCGAGAAGAACATTTGGCGGAGGTCGGGCTCAAGGCCCGTGCCGGTAAGGTCTTCGCCCAGGCCTGAGTCGATTAACGCCTTCCGCAGTGGGGAAGCCGGAGTGCCGATCAAAATTTCGGCCAGGATAACAAAACTCAGTAATTGGGTTGGTTCGAGCACCTCTGGCAAAAGCCAATTTACGGTGATAAATTCCTTGTTGGCCCTCTCGGATTCGCTGGAATCGTGGAGGAAGATCAGTTTATCCTGTCTATCCAAATAAGGCTGAACCTGAACCTCGGAATCCACCTCTTCGGCTTCAAATTGGCATAAATATTCATCCAGCAAACGCAGACGGGTTTCGGGATCATCGTCGCCATAGAAATAAATATACGCGTTGGATGGATGGTAGTATTTCTCGTGAAAACTCTTGAATTGCTCGTAGGTTAAATCAGGAATATGCTCGGGGTCTCCGCCACTATCAAAGCGGTAAGTATTGTCGGGAAAAAGCGATTGCTGACTTTTCTCGAATATTAAGTTGTCGGGCGATGAGTAGTTGCCCTTCATCTCATTGTAAACCACCCCCTTGAACTCCAAGGCTTTGTCTGAACTTTCCAGCTCATAGTGCCAGGCTTCCTGCTGAAAGGTATAAGGGCTGATCACAGGAAAAAACACGGCATCCAGGTAGACATCGATCAAGTTATAAAAATCCTGCAGGTTCTGGCTGGCAACCGGATAACAAGTCTTATCCGGATAAGTAAATGCATTCAGGAAGGTGTTCAGCGAACCCTTCATAAGCTCCACAAATGGCTCCTTAACCGGATATTTTCGAGAGCCGCATAAAACGGAGTGTTCCATGATGTGGGCGATACCGGTCGAATCCTGCGGTGGAGTCCGAAAAGTGATCCCAAATACCTTATTTTCATCCTCATTCTCGAGGGACAAAAGTTGTGCACCGGTTTTAATATGTCTGAATAAACGCCCCGTGGTATTTAATTCAGGTATATGCGCTTCTTTTAATAGTTTAAACCCATGCATTGTCATCATATCACTTATTAATTGTTACCAATAACTCCTCTAAACATCTCTTTGTTAGCGTCCCGGCCGTTTCCCGCCGGTATTCAGCGCTTGCCCATTTATCTCCTGCGTGGCTATACGCATCCTGCGCTGCCTGCTCAGATCCCACTGATTCTGTGCCATCGAATGCGAGCCTAGGCGCTTTACCATAACCTCCCAGCGCGATCCGCGTCCTTCCCGAAGGCCACTGGGCAGCAGCTGCGCACACAATTGGCTGGTCCGCTGGGGACCGAGCGACATAGTGATAGGTTACTCTCGCGTTCAGCGGAATCGACACCCGGGAAATCAATCGCCCCGCCAGCAGCTCTGAACGAAAGGGCAGTAAGTTCCCCAAATCCTGGCTCTCCTCGCCTGGCAAGAGGGTGACTGTGGCGTCCAAAGCAAGAAATATGGTTGTGAGCGGTGAACGACCTCCGGAGGCAACCAGGGTTCCGGCTACCGTCGCCGCATGGCGCAAATTATGTGCAGCTTCGTGGCGGATTGCCTCGGTCACAGCGGGCATGAGCCGTGGGATCTCCACCAGATCTTGCAAAGTGACTGTAGCTCCCAGTTCAATAAGGTTGCCCCGATCCTGGACCGCATCCAATCCCAGCTCCTGCAGATCCACCACGGCATACTCGATATTCGAAGGCTGGTTTAGCCACGAACCTCCGCCCATAGGAACGGTCTTCACATCATCGCGGGCAAGCAGCTCTAAAGCCTTCTTCAGCGTGTCTGGACGATGATATTCAACGATCATGGTAAAACTTCCGCATCCGAGTAAACCCGCCAGCCGAGCGCCTCGAGATAAGCCGTTTGCAGCATTTCCTCCGGCACATCCACGAGAAGCGCTTCTGCCTCTGCCAGCAGCACGCCGTCTGGACCATAAATCCGGCTGGTGGCTGTGGCGGTGCGCCTTTTGATCTTGCCCGCTTTTCCAACCAGGCGAAGAGGTTTTCCAACCGGTACGTTCTTGCGATAACGGATATCCAGCCTGGCGGTGAACATAAAACGCGGCGGATCTCCACTCATATGCACTCTTCCGGCCACCTCGTCCAGCATTGCCGCTACGATGCCGCCGTGTACCACGCCTGGATACCCCTGAAAATGTTCGGGCGTAGTATATTCGGCGGTGATTTCACCAGGACCGGTTTCGTAAAATCGCAGCTTCAGGCCCACTGGATTAGTTACACCGCACACAAAACAGTGTTGGGAGTTTGGTTGTTGCTGTGGCAAAGGCACCGTTTAGGATCTCCTCCTATGGTAGAAAACGTCCAGCCAGAAATGATCATAGTCTGCCCAATTATACTATTATGAAAAAAAGGTAGCTTCTCAAAAAAGTGGGGTGTGGGGGTTTGCAGGCGTGCGAAGCACGCCTGCAAACCCCCACCGTTACCTAATTATTGAGGCGACAAAAAAAGCATGTAATGCAAGCGAATACGCTTGCATTACATGCCGGTTGTCACAATCTGTACGAAAAGGACGGTCATTCGTACTTTAGAGCATTGATTGGAATCAGGGTTGCGGCTTTTAGAGCAGGATAAATCCCGGATAGCAGGCCGATAATGACGGCGAACAGCAAAGTAAAACCCAACAACCACAGCGGGGTTACTACTGCCACGGAGGCCGGCGGCATCCCTTGTTGCGCCGATTGCCCCGCCATATACACCAGCGCCAGTACGTTGATCACCTGGCCGGCGCTCCAACCCAAGATCACCCCTCCTACGCCGCCGATGAAGCCGATCCCGGCGGCTTCTCCGAGAAACACGCTCAAGACATCTTTATTGGTTGCACCGACGGCTTTCATCAGCCCGATTTCCCGTGTCCTTTCCAGGATCGCCATGGCCATGGTATTGGCAATGCCGATGGCTGCCACGAGCAATGCTATAGCGCCAACGCCACCGAAGGTCGCCTGCAATATCGTGTAAAAACTGTTGAGTCCCTGGACATAGGTCTGGTCTGTATAGGCGTTGAATTCTATGGCCTTAATTTGGTCTGCGACATCTAAGGTGTGTTTGGCATCATCCACCTTTACGGTGACCTGGTTGTAGCCGTCTTTTTGACGGTTGATCCGGGTTCCCAAAAACCATTCATTCCAGGCGGTCACCTCATCCAGTCGCACATAGATATTGTGATCGATCCAATTTCGTTTCTCAGGCAAAACACCGACCACCCGGATTTTCGCCCTTTTGCGAATCTCCTGGTTTGTCTCCGGATCCCATTTCAAGAGATAGACATCGACGGATTGTTCCAGTAATTCAGGAGGCGGCGGGGGTTCTTTACCAGGACGTGGCCTGGGATCCATGAAATTGCTGGTAACAAGAGAGCCAATTACTGCGGTACCCTTTTCCAGGGTGTTTACGCCCCGCTCTACCGTTAATCCAAGCGCACCCAGGTCATCAATGCCTATTCCGGTGACGCCCACCCAACCTTCAAGTCGATTGTAGCTGAGCATTAAACCGCCCATCAGGCCATCCGTAGGAACGACGGCGACGACGCCAGGGATAGCGGCAAATTCTGCCAACGTATCGGTGGTAATCTTCTTTTCCACCGGGGGTCCGGTAGGTCCAAAATCCACGCCACCTTCATATTCGGGGTATTTTGGCGAGACTTGAATTTGGGTCAGGTCGCCAATTCCAAAGAGTCGCGACGTGGCATTCTGTTGGAGACCGATACCCAAAGAGACCAACACCACGATGGCCGCCGTGCCAATCACTACACCAATCGCCGTCAAGACGACTCGCCCCTTTCGTCGTCCCAAATTTTCGATTACCAGAGAGATCAGGTCAAATAGGTTCATCTCATATCCTCATCAGGGCAGGGTATTCGTCTCCCCTGCCCTGTTAGAGTCGCCCGCAATGCCTACTGAAGCGGAGGACCGCCTTCCACGCCGCCGGGGCCATCGATCGGACCTTCCATCGGACCTCCCGCTGGTCCTTCGACCATCACTGGTGTACCGCTATCCAGGCCAATCAAGCCTTTTACAAAACGCAGCGCTTTCTGCCAGAAAGTCTCCTGTTGGTCTGGCGGCAGGCCGCCCATACCCGGATCCGTTCCCGGCCCGGTGCCAGGTTCCTCCATCGGCGGTGGAGCTTCTAATACCTCGACCGAGATCGTCTGCGTGATGGTCTGGGCCTGGTTGAAATCATCCGTGAAGTCTACGGATACCTCCAGCTCGATTGGACCGGGCGCATTGGGAATGAAGTTTGCATCCAATGTGAAGTAGTTGCCGGCCTCGAGCGGGCCGATCAAAGTAGTGTTGTTCTCAAGGAGCGCATCTCGAGCGGTCACCTTCATGTTGCCGAGGACAACGCTCTTTCGCCCCAGGTTGACAATCTGCAGCGGCAGCATATTGGGCTGTCCGGCAAACAGCGGCCCGGGATCCCGGTAAAAGTTCATCTCGACGACAGGCGGTGAGAATACCAACAGGCTGATAACCTGGTCATCGATCAGCAGATTGCCTTTTTCGTCGTTGTAGGCGAAGGAGATCTTCAAGGAATATACACCGGGATTGGTCGAAACATTTACGATGAGCGGTTGGCGCCCAGTCAGATTACCACCCCGAGGCAAGTCACCAAGATATTGCACATTGGATACACCCAAAGGCGAGAAGTTCGTAAATTCGCCTCCGGTGGCGGAATAACCAGGCGGCATGGGGGTGCCGCTACTGTCATCGGTCGTCGGGGCTGTCGCTGCGCCTCCCACGATCATCGACACACGTTTGGCGTCAGCATTACCCGCATTGATCACGGTTAGCTCCAGGTTGAACTGCCCTCCAGGTATGAGCTGGGGGCTATCCGTCGTATATCCACCGATGACCAACTGCGGGCGCGTGACCTGGGTTGCGGTGGGTGTGGGCGTTGGCGTTGCTCCGGTTCCACCAGAGTAGACCGGTTTTTCAATGCCTATCGCAAAAGTAAACGATTCAGCGTACGCATTACCCGATTCATCCAGGTAGTTTATGCTCGCGGCTAGAGTGGCCACGTTCTGCCCCTGCAAAGCGCTGGTAACAACAAAGGATTGCTTCACGCTTTTATCTTCATCCGGTTCAAGCTGGCTGACGGCTAAAACGCCGCCAGTATCTCTTGGCAGAAAATCACCTGGCGTGAACGTGATCAACAGGTTTCTTGCGCTGATTTGTCCCTGGTTTTCGATATTGATGTCGAGGACAAAGTTCTGTCCAACCGTGACCGGCGACGGCTTGGTCTTATACTGGAGGACCACCACAATTGGCCGCAAGGCGCCCTGAACCGGCGCTGTGGTCACGGTTGGCGTGGTTTCCTCCGCTGCCGCAGTCGTTGGCGCAGCTTGCGTCTCAGTCGGAATTGCTGTTTCAGTGGGCGCCTCGGTTGCAACTGGTGTTTCTGTAGGCTCATCTATAGGTGCCGGCGTCTCCGTTGGCGTGGCCTGCGAAGGCGCTGCCAAATCTGTTGTGACCAGAGTGGGTCGAACCAGATCACCGGTTGTGCTGGGCTTTGGTTGATTGATCCCGACTGAATTTGCATCAACATGCGAAAATGCCATGCTTGAAGCGGCTATGATTAAGAGAATTATTGTCATCAGATGTTTTGTCATCATTTTTCTCCTGAAGCGGATTTTTTTATGCTGTGGCCTGGTCGACAACTCGACCGTCCAATAGATGGACCACTCGATTAGCGTACTTGACCAAACGGGGGTCGTGCGTCACCATGACGATCGTTGTACCGTTGCGGTGCAGATCTGCCAATACACTCATGATGCTGTCGCCGGCGGCAGTGTCGAGATTTCCAGTTGGCTCATCCGCCATGATTATCTGAGGGTCGTTTACCAGTGCGCGGGCAATCGCCACTCTCTGCTGCTGGCCCCCGGATAGCTCATTAGGCTTGTGATAGGCCCGATCTTCAAGTCCAACTCTGGCCAGCAATTCCATCGCCCTTGCTTTTCGGCTGTGCCCATTTACGCCGTTGAAGCGCATCGGGAAGGCCACGTTCTCAAGAGCTGTCATACTGGTGATCAAGTTGAACGACTGGAATACCATCCCGACCGTGTGCCGCCGGTATCGAGCCAGCTTATTCTCATCCAATCCCTCGATCGACTGGCCATCCACCCAAATCTGACCGGCGGTTGGCCGATCCAACCCTCCAATCAGGTAGAGCAGCGTGCTCTTGCCGGATCCCGAGGGTCCCATCACCAGGCAAAAGGAGTTTCGCTCTATAGCCAGATCGACCCCGGCCAGCGCCCTCACGCTAATAGATCCCATGTCGAAAGTTTTTTCTAAACCCGTAATGTTAATAAATTGATCGTCCATAAGCTTAGTAAGTTTCTGGTGCAAAACTGATTTATGGAGAAACTTGCGAAGATTTTGCGTCCATACGTTGATCCCGGAAATCCAACCTTCGCAAGGTTTTGCACTAAGGTCTAGTAAACAATAGGTTGGATGATTCTCAGGTCGCTCAACTTTGCGGCGCCATAGCCGATCGAAGCCTGCAGAGCCAAGGCCAGCAGCACGGTAACCAGGATGCCAGTAAGGGTTCTCACCAGGGATAATTTGCTTCCCGCGCGCGTCCCAATGACCAACAAGACCGAATGCCAGATCAGATAGATGTCGATCAGCGCCAAGGCTGAAATGAGAAAGAGGGAAATGTTTCCGTCTCCGGCAGGTGTGAAGCCGGCCAAACCGGTGGTTTGGATTAATTGTTTGGAGGTAAGCATGGCCCCTGCCCTGACCAAATCTCTCAGTGCGTATGGTAAACCCGCCCACGCCACGATATTCACCATCGTTCCAAGCTCGCCTCGTCCGCCGAGAATAGTCAGCAGCAAGTGGACAAACCCGCTGACCAGTAACCAGCCAAACCACACAAGCATCAGACTCTTCAGCGCCGGAAAGACATACACGAAGACTGGACCAGTTGTTGCTTGCACGGCCTGGATGTACTGAGCCTGCTGCTCAGGGGGTAAATATTGAAGTTCAGGAGGTATGGGCACCTCGCCCACGGCAGCCGCGGCCTGTTTCAGCCATCCGCTTGCAGCGACATTGATTAACGCGGCAATGCTGATCACCAGCAAAGGCAGGATCCAGACTGAATCCGTCTGGGCGGCAATCTGAGCAAACGCCTCGCTTGGTCTTGTCAGGACGGAAATCAGCCACTTTCGGCGAATTTGTCTCTCTCTTCGGATTGTTTCAAGAGCGATCTCAGCCATTGATTAAACTCCTTTTGTTTTCGAAAGCATTTCGGATTTCAGCGATTAAATTTATTGCGCCATCACGCTTCTCGACGTATGAGTATGCTCCCGCTGCCCGGGCTTGTGCTCGGAGTTGCGGATTATCATGGATGCTCAACATAATCACCTTTACGTGAGGATTTATCTCGTGCAGCGCCCTAGTCGCGGAAATGCCATCCATATTGGGCATTTCGACATCCATCACAACGACGTCCGGTTGCCCGCTGGTAGCCATCTGCAAGGCTCCAAAGCCATCTTTGGCCTCTCCAATCACTTTCATATCATCTTCAAGTGCCAGCCGCATCTTTAGCCCCTTGAGGACCGTTTCCTGGTCATCGACTATTAGGACCTTGATCATTTGGGATTTCATAAATGTAGACCTGCCAATCTCAGAGTTTTTTTCAGATCCAATCTGCGATTTTTTCGAATCTGTTGCTCTTCAATCTCCAATATGGTTATAATCCTGAAAGTCTTTTCATGCATCATGCAAGCAGACATATTCCGAAGAGACCTTTTGCTGATATTCATATCCTTCAAAAGTAGGAGAGAGCAATGCCAATCCGAATATTAATCGTCGATGATCACAGCGTCGTACGCCAGGGTCTGCAAATGTTCCTCGCCTTGGATCCCGATATCGAAGTGATTGGAGAGGCAAGTAACGGCGCAGAAGCGGTTGAATTCGTAAAAGACGAACAACCTGATGTCGTATTAATGGATCTATTAATGCCTATCATGGATGGGATCGAAGCAACTAAAGTAATCCGGAGCGATTTCGCGGATACGGAAGTGATTGCGCTGACCAGCGTATTGGAGGACAATGCTGTAGTCGGCGCCATCCGGGCAGGAGCCATCGGTTACCTGCTCAAGGATACCGAAGCCGATGATCTCGTGCGCGCGATCAAAGCAGCTGCCTCTGGCCAGGTGCAGCTATCCCCAAAAGCCGCCGAACGTTTGATGCGAGAAATCCGCGCTCCAGAGAGCCCCGAAAAACTAACTGACCGGGAAACAGAGGTCCTGCGCCTGTTGGCGGAAGGCAAGGCGAATAAGGAGATCGCCAGGGAGCTAAGCATCAGCGAAACTACGGTCAAAACCCACGTGAGCAACATTTTGATGAAGCTGAATGTTCCCAGCCGTACTCAAGCTGCCCTCTATGCCGTCAGGATCGGGCTGGTGTCGGAGGATTCTCTCGGCGAATAATCTTACACCTTCCCGGTCGCCAGGCAACTAAGCTGCATTCTTATGCAGCCGCTGCCAGCGACCGGGAAGGTATCTGTTAAAGTGCTCAGCCCTGCCGTGAAGTTTACGGCAGGGCTTTTTCGATGCCAGTTGAGTTTACTGTGTCGAGTTATTGAAGAACCAGTTGTAGGCAAAGTAACCTGAGGTCGGACTCTGCATTCGAATAGCAATCTGGGACGAGCCCTTCAGGGCATCGGGGACCGTGTAGGTTAGCGTTAATGTTCCGCCATTTCCAGAGGAGGTCGTATCTACTTTGATCCCATTGATGCCTCTGGTACCCATCCTGCCCATGAACACTTCGAAGCTGTCATCGGGAGGAAGGTTAGTGGTCTTGATGGTTACGGACTTGTCTCTGACCACGCTGACGATCGAGAAGGTGGGGAAACCCTTGTAACCGGTAGTCGGGATGGTCGGAGAACCTGACCCGCTGGTGTTGTTAAAGAACCAGTTATAAGCAAAGAAACCTGAACCGGTGCTGCTCTGTAATCGGATGGCAATTTGCCTCGAACCCTGCAGGGAGGCCGGGATTTTGAAGTTGGCAGTAAAGGTACCGCCATTTCCAGAACTGATGCTCTCGACCTTTTTGCCATTGATCCCTCTGGTGCCCATCGCTCCCATCAGGACGTCGAAGCGATCGTTTGCGGGAAAATCACTCGTCTTGATGGTCACCGACTTATCCTTATCGACGCTGACAATACTGAATGTCGGGATCTTGCCGGGCTGGGGCTTGGGCGTCACGCTGCCCTCCTGCGAAATGCACAGTTTTTGACCCGGATAAATTACCCAGGGAGACTTGATATTGTTGATGTCCGCCAGGGTCCGCCAGCCAATACCATACTGCCTGGCGATTAAGGAAAGGTACTCGCCCTTCTTGACCGTATGGAATTGGGTGCAGGTAGCCGCCGAGGCTGGCTGAGCGCTGATACCCAGACTTGCGATCAAAATTACCAGGGTAATGATTACCAGACTTAGTTTCTTAAAACTGCCATTGGTTGTCGACATTGTAAAGCTCCTTTCTTTGATTGCGTTGCCTCCGCTGATAAGACGATCCTGATTGCGTGTTGGTTCCATATTTTCCTCCCGGCGACAGCACATCTAAATGATTTTGAGTTAAATTGCCGATTCCGTTTTCTACGCTTCCAGTTTACATTTTCCTGCTTGGTTTTGCATCCATCTAAAGAAGGATTTATCGTCCGACAAATGACCGAAAGAATCTTTCCGCAGAAATGCTGATAAAAGATTCAATGTTTGACGGATGCTCACTTCGCTATCTCTTCGTATCATTTGGATGATTGAAGGCAAAGGATTGGAGGAAAAAATGAATATTGGAAAAATCAATAATGGAACGGCAATTAACAATAGAGAGGAGAGTACCCCAATGAAAAAGAACCACTGGAAATGGATACCTTTGTTGGTTATTGCCTTCGGCGTAACCAGCGCATGTAATTTGATCGCAGCGCGGACGCCGGAACCTGGTGCATCGGATGCCAATGCAATCCATACGCAAGCGGCACAGACGGTGATCGCTCAACTTACCCAGGCTGCGACGAATATTACGCCGACAATGGAATTGCCAACACAAACTACGGAAGCACCAACACAAGCACCGCCGCCCACCGAAACCCAGGCGCCCGCTACCCCAACCCAGGCGCCTCCCACGCCTACGTCAGTTCCTCCCACTCCAACCGCCACTCCGATCCCGTGCGATTGGGCTCAATTCGTAGGCGATGTAAATGTGCCCGATTACACGACGTTCTCCCCAGGATCGGACTTTACTAAGACCTGGCGCCTGAAGAATATTGGCAGCTGCACCTGGACGGGCGACTATGACCTGGTTTTTGTGAATGGAAACGCCATGAGCGATCGAGTCTCCTATCCGCTGCCTGCTTCGGTAAGACCAGGCGAAACCATCGATCTCTCCGCGAAAATGACCGCGCCAGCCGGCGACGGCAATTACAAAGGTAGCTGGATGCTTCGAAACGATATCGGTGAACTTTTCGGCATCGGTGGAGATGCCTCGGGTAGCTTCTGGGTACTGATTAAGGTTATTCGCGCCAATCCTGATTATGCTTACGATTTTGCAGCAAATTACTGCAACGCCGACTGGCGAACTGGATCGGGCGGGATTGACTGCCCGAGCTCTCCGAGCTCTTCAAAAGGCTTCGTCACCTTGCTCGACAATCCTGTGATGGAGAATCGCCATGATGATGAACCGGCCATCTGGACCCATCCGGATAACGATGATGATGGCTGGATCACCGGAACGTATCCGCAGGTTGATGTCCAAGATGGCCATCACTTCAAGGCCTGGATTGGCTGCCTGGATGACAGTCGAGGCTGCAATGTGATCTTCCGGCTCGATTATCAGATAAACGGCAGTTCGATCCGCAATCTGGGTGAATGGCACGAAGTGTACGATGGCCAGGCGACAGAGGTCGATGTAGACCTGAGAGATCTGGCTGGGAAGTCGGTCCAGTTCATTCTGAGCGTAGAGGTAGCTGGCGGCAAATCCGAGCAGGCCAATGCCTTTTGGTTTGTTCCTGCCATCAAAAAGGTAGATTTAAGTCAGGTCAATATCCCGGCTGTGCAGGCTGCCAGGCAAACTCTGGCTCAAGCCAAAGGTGTCGACAAAAATGATGTCAGGGTCACAAGGTTTGAAACGGTAGAATGGTCGGACACCTGCCTTGGAGTACATACGGAAGGCCAGGTATGCGGTCCAGCGATAATTCCCGGCTATCGGGTCCTCTTAGAAACCGGTGGCAGGCGGTACGAAGCCCATACTAACCAGGATGGCACCGCCGTATGGTGGTTTGAACTCTAACGCCGTGAGGGTCCAATACAACTAAAAAATTCAGCCCCGGATGAAGGAACCTTCATCCGGGGCTGAATCTAAATTCGAGGCAACTTTTTTAGATGGACTCGCCTTGGCAAATCATCCAAAAGTATTAGACCGAAATCGTCGTTTAAGCCGTCGCATTTTCGCTAGTGTTCTCTATACTGGATACTGGATTGCCAAATTCAATTTGAGGAGAATCAAAATGACAACAATGTCTAAATACTTGACCCGTCGTATCTTGAACAAGGCCCTCGGTCTTTTGATCGTGATGGCGATTATCCTGGCATCTGTACCGCAGTTCGCCAGTGCAGCCACCGATGCCACCTGTCAAGCAACCTACACCGTCAAGTCCGGCGATTATCTCGTCAAAATCGCCGGCGAATATGAAGTAACCTGGCTGGATATTGCCGAGGCCAATGACCTCAAGTCTCCTTACGTCTTGATTGTCGGTCAGAAGCTCTGCATTCCGGGCAAGTCGACCTCTGGTGCCACTGGCGGCACCACCGGTTCCAGTGGCACCGCCAGCTTTACCGCCGCTAAGAGCCAGAACTCTCTAACCATCACCACATCCAAGTTTCCCACCAAGAGCTTCTACTATGTCAAAGTAGATGATCCTCGCGACAAGGGCATTGAATGGAATAAGGTCGGTATCCTGAGCACTGGCCAGGAAACCTCGGTAAAGAAGACCTTCAGTCTGCCCACGGAATTCAGGAATGCTCCTTCTGTTCTGGTATGCCTGAAGAACATCTATACTGATGCCCAGATCTGCAATAACCCCAGCTACAATCACGGTTCAACAAAATCTGACTCAGGTTCTGGTTCGACCGCCAGCTGGAAGGGCACCTTCACGGTTGACATCGTATCGAAGAGCATCGAGATTGAGACATCAAAGTTCCCGACCAATAGCTTCTTCAATGTAAAGGTCGATAATGCTTCCACAAAAGCCCTGGAATGGCACAAAGTCGGTGTCTTGCGCATCGGCAAGAACGATTCTGTCACTCAAACCTTCTCGCTGCCTGAGGAGCTCGAAAATGCATCCCGTGTAACCGTGTGCCTGAAGAACGCAGTCAACGATACTGTATCCTGCCACGTAGCCGTCAGATAAGAACGATGTTCCAATAAAAAATCGCCCTCGAGTGGATTATCCTCCGCTCAGGGGCGATTTTTGTTCCGGCGCTTATTGCAGCGCCAGGCGTAAACCGGCGAGAAAATCCCCTGCTCCCCGGCAGGGGTCAGCCGCTTGGTCGACTGCATTGATCAAGGCAGATCCGACAATGACCCCATCCGCGATTCCGCCCACTTCTCTGGCCTGCTGGGGGGTAGAGATGCCAAAGCCAACGGCAATGGGCAATTCCGCATCTTCCCGCACCTTTGAGACAAACGATCTTAAGTCCGCCGGTAAGCGTTTTCTGGCGCCAGTTACCCCGGTAAGTGAGACCAAATAGAGAAAACCGGATGTTTTCCCGGCGATCAAACGGATGCGTTCTGGAGTGGATGCGGGCGAAAGCAGATAGACTAAGGCCAGCTGATTTTCCCGGCAGGCAGCTTCGATTTCCCCTGCCTCTTCTGGTGGCAGATCAGGAATGATAAAACCATCCGCGCCGACCATGGCCGCATCCGCTGCGAACCGAGAAACCCCATAAGCAAGTATAGGATTGTAATATCCCATCAACAAAACAGGCTGGTCGACACCCCGCCGGCGTAATTGATCGGTCAATTCCAGGCAACGACCGGTGTTCATTCCATTTTCCAGGGCAACCTGTGTGGAATGCTGGATGGTTGGCCCGTCCGCCAGCGGATCGGAAAAAGGTATCCCCAGCTCGATCAAATTTGCGCCCGCACCGGCAATCGCTTCGAGAATCGCCAGCGAAATATCCGCTGTAGGATATCCCAGGGTAAAGTATGGCATCAGTGCCGCCCTGCTTTCGGATTTTGCGGCAGCGAAGGCCTCGGAGATATGCTCAATTCCATTCATATTGACTCCAACGCTCTCAAAACCGTATCCAAATCTTTATCGCCTCGCCCGGAAAGGTTGATGAGGAGAATTTGATCCTTCCTCATCTCGGGAGCACGTTTAACAGCCTCTGCTACCGCATGGGACGATTCCAGGGCCGGCAGGATGCCTTCCAGACGCGACAGCACTTGAAAGGCTTGCAACGCTTCCTGGTCATTCGCCCAGGTGTATTCCGCTCGACCAATCTCTCGAAGAAAAGAATGCTCGGGGCCTACCGCCGGGTAGTCCAGACCGGCTGAAATCGAGTGAGTTGATGCCACCTGCCCATCCGCATTTTGTAGCAGATAGGTGTACGTACCGTGGAGAACCCCTGGGCGGCCCAATCTTAGGTCGCCAAAGCGAGCGGCATGGCGGCCGCTTTGGACCCCTTTACCGCCGGCTTCAACCCCCACCAGCCTTACATTTCGGTCGTCAAGAAAAGCGTGGAAGAGTCCAATTGCGTTGGAACCACCTCCGACACATGCAATGCAGGCATCCGGCAGTTTCCCGGCCTGATCCAGAATTTGTTGGCGAGCTTCTCGACCGATTATGGCCTGAAAATCCCGCACCATCGATGGGTATGGGTGAGGACCAAGCGCAGAACCGAGCAAATAATGAGTATCGCCCACGTTGGTCACCCAGTCCCGGATGGCTTCATTGATCGCGTCTTTTAAAGTACGGCTGCCGGTATCCACGGGGCGCACCTCCGCCCCCAACAGCTGCATACGTTGCACGTTGGGTTTTTGGCGGGCGATATCAACGGTGCCCATGTAGACGACACACTCCAGACCCAGAAGCGCAGCCGCCGTTGCCGTGGCCACGCCGTGCTGGCCGGCGCCCGTCTCGGCAATCAACCTGCCCTTACCCATCCGGTTTGCCAGCAGCGCCTGCCCCAGGGCGTTGTTGATCTTGTGGGCCCCGGAATGCGCCAGGTCCTCGCGTTTGAGGTAAATCTGGGCGCCGCCCAGATGCTTGCTGAGACGCCGGGCGTGGCTGAGCGGCGTCGGTCGGCCCACGTAGGTTTTCTGCAGATCGAACAGCTCTTCTTGAAAGGACTCGTCTGCCCGCGCCTCCTGGTAGGCCGCCTCTAATTCCGCCAGAGCAGGCATCAGCGTCTCAGGGACAAACTGCCCCCCATACCGTCCAAACTTGGCGGCCGACCCTGAATGGACTGGTATCCCCCACGTACTTGATTCCTTCTTCGCAGATATCGCCTCAATCATAGCTTGCCTCTCCTTAATCTGAGCATTCCTTCTCAAACTGGCGCACTGCTCCGATAAAATCCATCACCTTCCGAGGATCTTTTTCGCCCGGAACGGATTCGACGCCGGAAGCGACATCCACGCCCCAGGGCCGCACATCCCGAATTGCAGCGCTCACGTTTTCCGGGTTTAGTCCCCCGGCCAACAGAATCGGGGATCGTTGGGCAATCGCCCGAGCTAACTTCCAATCGGCTTTTTTACCTGTGCCGCCATATGCGCCCCGGCGATAACCGTCGACGAGCCAGGCTGGCGCAATTGAACGCCGCGGATAATTTCGTTCGCATTCTTCCAGATCCTCAACACTGGCCGGGCGAAGGGCCTTGAAAGCACGCTCACCTAGAGCCTCCAATGTCTCGGTGGTTTCATCTCCAGAAAGCTGAGCCAGGTCGAGACCACACTCGTTGAGGATAACGCTGATTTCATCTGCGCTCTGGTTGACGAAGACCCCAACAAACACGCCGGTTAAACCGCGATCTCGTATTCGGGTGATGAGCCGGGCACAGGTGAAGGGCCTGATAAATCTCGGGCTGGCTGGATAAAAGTTGAAACCCAGGAGATCGGCTCCGGCTTCCAGCGCAATCAGGGCCTCATCGATGGTTCTCAAACCGCAGATTTTCACCTTCATCTCTCAGGCAACCGCCTCCACGCCGGCAAGTTCTCGCACTTTCGACGCGACGTCTGGTGCAGTGACCAAAGCTTCGCCCACCAGGACTGCATCCACTTTTGTGCCTGCCAGGAAGTCGATATCTTTTCGCGAGTGGATGCCGCTCTCCGCGACGAGGCATACCTCCTGTGGGACAAACTCGCTCACTCGCATCGTTGTGTCCAGGGATACCGAGAAATCCCCTAAATCTCGATTGTTGATCCCAACCAGGCGGGGCTCACAAGCCAAAGCCATCTCCAACTCTGGCAGGCTGTGCACCTCAACCAGAGGGGTCATGCCAAGCTCCAAAGCCAGTGAATGCAGTTGAGCCAGCTCACTTCGCGATAAATGGGCGGCGATCAGCAAGACACAATCTGCGCCGGCTGCGCGCGCTTCGTAAATCTGGTATGGATCGAAAATAAAGTCTTTGCGCAGCAGAGGCACACGGGGAGCAGTTCGTTCAAAATCTCGCCGGATCGAGCGCAAGTGCTCCAGGCTCCCTTTGAAATAACGCTCATCGGTGAGCACGCTAATGGCTGCCGCCCCATTTCGCCGGTAAAGTCGCGCCAGGTGAACTGGATCGAGGTCCTCCCGGAAGATCCCTTTTGAGGGTGAGGCTCGCTTAACCTCGGCAATCAGTGCCGGGTTGAAAGCTCGCGGCGCCTTCTCGCTAAAATGGCGCAGCGCGGCCACGAAATCCAGCGCGGGTGCTGACCGGGCGGCTTCAGCCTGCACCTCGTCGAAGGGCTTTTCTCGTTTTTTTTGAGCTACTTCGCTGCGTTTGTTCGCGAAGATCTCATCGAGGATCGTCATCGCTCTTCCTGGATCGCTGGCCATTTCCAAACCGGCAATGGCGTGTGTGCAAACGCAGTAGAGGTGTAATTGCGAGCCTGCGAAGCAATCTGGATCCTCGCAACGACATCTTTTCGAGTTTCATACACACCCCAATCAGTGGATAGACCCATCGCCTGGCCGGGCTAGCTGCTGGCTGTACTCTATCAAAGTTTCCAGCTTTTGCAGCGCCGCGCCGCGGTCCAGCGCATCGGACGCTTTGGCCAGCGCGGCCTGGAAATCGCCGTCTTCCGTTGCCAATGCCGCCGCGGCATTCAGCAAAACCACGTCTCGGCGCGGGCTCTCATCCTGGCCGGAGAGCAGGTCCACCATCATCCGGGCGTTGTCCTCTGGTTCACCGCCGGTTAACGTTTCTGCTGGCGCTTCCCGGAGTCCGAAATCGCGCCCATCCAGCTCGTAGGTTGTTACCCGTCCATCACATAGATGGCTGATCAGGTTTGGGCCGTTAGTGGTCAGTTCGTCCAGGCCACCATATCCATGCACGACGAACGCAGCCCGCCCGCCCAGCTCTCCCAGCACCTCTGCCATTGCATGCGTCAATTTGGGATCGTAGACGCCGATCAGCTGGTGGGTTGCGCCGGCAGGATTTGTTAACGGACCCAGGATATTAAAGATCGTCCGCTGGCCCAATTCGCGGCGCGGCCCAACGGCATGCTTCATCGCCGGATGGAATTGAGGGGCGAAGAGAAATCCAATGCCAATCTCATCGATGCAGACAGCCACCTGGTCGGGGGAGAGATCCAGGTTTAGACCCAGAGCAGCCAGCACATCAGCGCTGCCGCAGCGCGAAGAAGCTGCCCGGTTGCCGTGCTTGGCCACCCTTTGTCCAGTTCCAGCGACTATGAAAGCCGCCAGCGTGGAGATATTGAAAGTGTGAGCGCCGTCGCCACCGGTTCCGGCCGTATCCAGCAGCGGATCGCCGTTTACCGAAGGTTTCACGGTGTTCGCCTGGGCGCGCATGGCCCGGGCGCTGCCCGCGATTTCATCGACTGTCTCCCCTTTCATGTGCAGAGCAACAAGGTAACCGCCGATCTGCGCTGGCGTTGCCTGCCCGGTCATGATAATGTTCATCGCGCTCTCGGCCTCTTCTACGCCGAGATCCTGGCCACGCATTGCTTTTGCAATATACGATTTGAGCATTTCTTCCTCCTTCTGTAAGCCAGCCCCCGTCAGTTCGCCGTCAGAAAATTTCGCAATATCTGTTTCCCACTGGGTGTAAGCACGGATTCTGGATGAAACTGCACCCCGTAAATGGGTAATTCTCGATGGCGCAGACCCATCACTTCTCCTTCCTTCGTAAAAGCCGTTACCTTCAGTTCATCGGGAAGCGGTCCGGCGACAATTAAGGAATGATACCGGTTACCTTCAAAAGGGCTCGGTATACCTCGAAACAAATCATCGCTGTAATGGTAAATCTGCGATGTTTTTCCATGCATCAGGCGATCGGCTCGCCGGACAAGCCCACCAAAAACCTCTCCAATACACTGGTGTCCCAGGCAAACACCCAGAATGGGCGTTTTCTTTCCCAGTATCCGAATCACTTGCTGTGAGATTCCCGCTGATTTTGGCGTGCCTGGACCTGGAGAAATTACGATGTGGCTGGGTTCCAGGGCCCTAAGTGCCTCAATATCCAGTTGGTCGTTTCTGAAGACCCGTACCTCGGACTGCAGTTCCCCCAGGTACTGAACCAGGTTATAAGTAAAAGAATCATAGTTATCAATGACCACGAGCATGTTCAACTCCTCCATTTCCAAAATGCAATTCTAATCTCCATCTATTTCGGCCATTTCCACTGCCACGGCCAGGGCCCGCGCTTTATTCAGGGTTTCCTCATATTCTCGATCTGGATCCGAATCGGCGACGATCCCGGCCCCGGCTTGAACGCTCACAGTCTGCCCGCTCATCAGCAATGTCCGGATGGTGATACAGGTATCCATGGAGCCATCGTAGGCAAAGTAGCCCACCGCGCCCGCGTAAGGTCCGCGCGGCGTGTTCTCCAACGCCTCGATGATTTGCATGGCGCGAATCTTCGGCGCGCCGCTGACGGTGCCCGCCGGGAAGGTCACTCTCAATAAATCAAATGCGTCGTACTCGGGTCTCAGCCTCCCCCTGACTTGTGAGACGATATGCATAACGTGCGAATAGCGCTCGACAGCCATCATTTCTGATACCTGTACGGATCCGTAGCTGCAGACCCGGCCTAAATCGTTGCGCGCCAGATCGACCAGCATGATATGCTCGGCGCGTTCTTTCTGATCCGCCAGCAGCTCCGCTTCCAGCCGCTGGTCGTCATCCGGATTTGCACCCCTCGGTCGCGTGCCCGCGATCGGGCGAAGCGTTGCTTGGCCGCCCTCCAGCCGGACATGCATCTCTGGTGAAGCGCCAATCAACCGCAACGGGGCACCGCTGGTAACCCCGGAGAAATCGAGGAAGAACATGTATGGGGAAGGGTTTAGTCGCCGTAATGCTCGGTAGATGCTGAAGGGTTGAGCGGATGTCTCGCGCTCCAACCGTTGGGAAAGCACGACCTGAAAAATGTCGCCCGCGGCAATATGCTCTTTTGCTCGTCGAACTGCATCTGTGAATTGAGTCCGGCTCAGGTTGGCGCCGAGCGTTCTGGATACCTGGCTGGGATGGTGATTTGTCTCTACCGGGATTGGGCGCCGCAATTGGGCCTCCAGTTCATCCAGCCGAGCGTTTGCCGTCTCTCTTTCCCGGTCATCATCTCCCTCGGAACGCACGTTGGTAATCAGCAGCAAACGCCCATAGGCATGGTCAAAGGCTACAATGGTATTTGCAAGCAGGAAGATTGCCTCCGGCAATTCAGAATGTGAGTCTAGTTTTACGCTCGGTTCAAAGTAGCGCGTCACTTCATAACCCAGGTAGCCTACGAAACCGCCCGGAAGCCGAGGAAGTGTTGGAATTGGCGCGTATTGGTAGCGGGAAAATTCCGTGCGTAAGATGTCAAGCGGGTCGGCGCCATCCACGGGAATGTTGGAAACATTCCCCGATTCAAGATTGTGATGGCGAACATTACTCCAACCCAGGCTGTACGCGCTGCTGGGGTCAATCCCAATAAACGAATAGCGACCTAACTGCTCGCCGCCAGTGACGCTTTCTAATAGAAAAGAGGGGCCGCGTCCGGCCAATTTAAGGTAAACGGATACCGGGGTCTCCAGATCCGCAGGCAGGGTGCGGACGATTGGCCTTAGATTTACCATTGAGGAGACTGTCTCTCGGACTTGGTTTCGGGTGAGCATCTTACCTCCAATTTCTCGGGCTTAAATCAAAAACCCTCTCCATCCATAGGGACGGAAGAGGGATTCCGTGGTGCCACCCTACTTAGGTTGCCATTTCCAACCAGAAATTTCCGCTAACTGGTCAAAAAAAAACAAAAACCCGCCGGTCAGACGACGGGAAGGAAATGCCAGCCTCACTCGAGTAAGTACGGTTACTCAGTCGCTCAGGGAATAGGCAATTTGGAGAATACTTGGCGCCAGATGACCCAATTGCCTGATTGACCAATAACTTATACCACTGCTGAGATAACGGGAGCAACCCCGGCTCAGGTTACGGGCAGACTGCCTTGCAGTTTGCCGTTCACCCTACAGCTCCGAGGACCATTCGTCGCCGGCGTGTGCACAGGGCTCGCACCGCATCCCTGCTCTCTGGGCCACCGTTTCAGCGCTTACTTTTCCTCTTCACAGCCTTTGTCGTTATATTTGCACCGTTTATATCAGAATAAACCAGGCCTGTCAAGCAATTAAGGGTAAAATAAAATTTATTCTTAAGGAGGTTTCCGATGCCAAAAACGGTCGTCATCGTCGGAGCGCTCGACACAAAAGGGAAGGAATTTGCCTTTATTAAGGATCTGATCCAAAAACAGGGTCTCAGCACTCTTGTCCTCGATGTGGGCGTGCTCGGCGATCCGGCCTTCCCGCCGGATATCAGCCGGGAAAAAGTGGCCGAAGCCGGCGGCGGCAACCTGGACTACTTTGCCTCCGGAGAACACAAAGATGAGGCCATGAAAACCATGGCAACCGGACTGGAAGCCGTCGTATTGGATTTGCACGAGCAGGGCAAACTCGACGGTATCTTCAGCATGGGCGGCACTGGCGGGACCTCGGTGGCAACCAGGGCGATGCGAGCGCTTCCCATTGGCGTTCCAAAAGTGATCGTCTCGACCGTTGGTGGCGGTGACGTCAGCGCCTATGCTGGCACCAAGGACATCATCTTTATTCCGTCTATCGTTGATGTTGCCGGTATCAACCGGATCAGCAGCACCATATATGCCAACGCTGCCGGCGCGATTGCCGGGATGGTAAAAATGGAACGGCCTGAAGCCGTTGAGGAGAGACCGCTCGTTACTGCTTCCATGTTCGGCAACACCACTAAGTGCGTTGACCATGCCAGAGAAATCCTGGAAGCGAACGGTTTCGAAGTCCTGGTCTTTCACGCATCCGGCAACGGCGGCAGGACCATGGAAAGCCTGAATCTCGACGGTTATATTGCCGGATCCATGGACATTACTATGACAGAGCTTGCTGACGAAGTTTGCGGAGGGGTATTTAGCGCCGGTCCCGAGCGAGGCATGGCCGCTTCAAAAGCCGGTATTCCCGCCCTTCTGGTGCCGGGTTGCGTAGATATGGCCAATTTTTGGGGGATTGATACCGTGCCCGAAAAATATAGAGACCGCCAATTGTATGAGTGGAACCCCACTGTGACCCTGATGCGGACCAATGTGGAGGAAAACATCAGGATTGGCGAGATGATTGCCGCAGCCGCAAACGCTTCAACTGCGCCCGTCGCCGTCCTGTTGCCTCTCAAAGGTGTCTCCATGCTGGACAGCCCAGGTGGTGAATTCTGGGACCCGCAGGCTGATAGAGCCTGCTTTGAGGCCATCAAGAGCAACCTCAAACCAGGCGTTCCGGTGTTCGAACTTGATCTCAATATTAATGACCCTGAATTTGCACAAACTATCGCCGAGAATTTACTGGGGATGTTGAAGAAAGTTCAGAAAGGGTGAGGGCGCCTCCAGCACTGAGCGCCTGCCCACCGAGCGCGCCATCCGGAGCCAGGTAGAAGCGTTCAAAAACCTGAAAACGTATCAATCATCTTCTTGACATTGCCCCCAACCGGATACAAGATCGGGCAGGTGCAGCCATGCGCGCGATATTCATTTACTTTCACACGCGCCTGGTCAGGCGTGCCTGAAGCCGTGATGCGGTGAATTAGATCCTCTGGCACAAGGTGCTTGGCCTGCTGGATCTGTTCTTTGGTCGCTGGCCAGCCCAGGATGGACTGAATTTGCGCGACGACCTCCTGAGAAACACCTGAAGCTTTGGCAATGTGGGGCTGCTGCGCCAGATAATGGGTAAGCAGCTCCCGTGTGGTATCGATGGCCCTCTCTGCATCATCATCCACCGAACATACAACCAGCTGCGGGCGATCCAGGTCTTCCAGTTTCCTTCCCGCCTTTTTTGCGCCCTGCTCGAGCAACTCTAACGCCCTGTCATTATATTCCGGTGGCACGCAGTAATTGAGCACAACACCATCGGCGATCTCGCCCGTTAGCGCCATCATTTGATCGCCAGTGGCGCCGATCATGATCGGGACGTTGCGCGGTTCGCGCCGCCCATGAACCACATCCAACTCAATCTCGGTCACATCGACAAATTCTCCGCGATAACTTACCCGTTCCATATTGAGCAGGCGGCGCAGCACTTCCACCGTTTCGCGCATAGCGGTCAGAGGCTTGCGCCTCTCGATTCCCACATTCTTTGCCAGGGGATCCCACCACGCGCCGATGCCGCAGATGATGCGGTTAGGCGCGAGGTCGTCCAGGGTGAGGAAAGTAGCTGCCAATAAGCCGATATTGCGTGTCCAATTATTGATAACCCCCGATCCCACCTTGATCTTATCGGTCACGGCCGCATATGCAGCCATGGGCACGATTGCATCTCGCACCAGCCGGGATTCAGCCTGCCAGACGGATTCAAACCCCCTTTCCTCTGCATATTGGACGTAGTCCAGCCCATCTCGCAAGTCATGTGCATCTTGTAGATAGAGAGCAACGCGTTCTGCCATGAAGTTCCTCCAGGTTGTTAATCTTAGAAACCTTCCAGAGTATCTCCGACCAAATCGAGATCCTCTGGCAGGTCCATATCTAAAGCAAGCGAAGGCAGTTCCAAAATTTCCAACCGGGCGCCAACTTGTCGCGCCCGCTCGCAGTGTCGTTGAAAAGATCCAGGACCAAAATCATACTCTATTAAGCCAGCTGGACAGACCAAAAGCGCATTTGTGCCCTGGTGCCGGCGGTCAGGCGCAACCACCACGACGGGGGGTTCATTAACCCTTTCCAACATTAAGCGCACATCCTCCGGTGTGATCAGTGGCAGGTCCGCCGGGATGATCAGAATGCCCCGGGTAGCATAATTTTGAGCCACCACCGTAGCTCTTGCCAGTGCCACATTGAGGTGAGGCGCGCCGTCTTCCTGTACGGTCCTTGCGCCGTGTTCCCGAGATAAGGCAAGGGCCGCCGGATCACGACTGATCACCAAAACGTGTTCAATTTCGGGAATAGATTTCAAGGTATCCAGGGTATGAGCCAACAATCGCCGGTTCAGGTCTGCGCGTTCATCCTCTGTCAATACATCCGCCAGCCTGGATTTACCTCTTCGCAGCGGTTTTACCGGAACAATCGCCCAAAGTGTCATTTTTTCCTCAATATAAACCTGCTGGTTATTTCTCAATAGCGCCAATTATTGATAAGACGCTTCTAAATACATATAACGCACATCATCCCAGGGCGATTACAGTACAAAACTGATAGTTCCTTCTTCTCCATGATTCAACTATTCACTGGTTTGTGGTCAATTTAATAAATATTCAGCAAATTTGAGCACCTCCTTTGCGAGCCGAAACCGCTCGCTGGTCGTTGGCATCAGGGTATCGGTAACCAGCGTCTGGATGCCCAGCGCTTGCACGTCTTTTTCAAGGTCTGAATCCAACTCGTCCATCACAAACCCGGCGAGCAGGCCACCCTCTCCGGCTGCGCCATAATGCCCGGCGACAGCTAAAGCAGATGGCTCTACTCCCAGCTCGCGGTACATTTTAGCCGCCGGTCCTTTGACGGCTTCGCCGCCAATGATCGGCGAAACTGCCACCATCGCACGCTGTTTTGCAGAAACGCTATGCAGCACACCCGGCTCTCTCCGGGTAATTTCGCTGGAGATAAGTTCCGCTTTCATACCCGGAATAGCCAGGATTGGATCGACGCTCACCCACGGATTGGAAGGGCAGATTACCACCAATTCCGCTCCGGATACTGCTTCCAAGAGCCCAGGCGCGGGCAGCGCATGGGACACATTTTGAAACTGGAATCCGCTAACTTTCGGCCGGCATTGGCGGTGGACAAAGTATTCCTGGAAGGGCAGCTCGCCTTCATCGGTATAAACCAGCGTCGGAACTAAATCGTCACTCATGGGGAATACGTTTGACCTTATTCCCCAGGCCCCACAAAATCTTCGCGTAATCTCGCTTAACGACAGGCCCTCACGCAAAAGCCGCGTACGTTCTATGTGCGTACCTAAATCCCGGTCGCCTAAACGAAACCAGACCGGTCCTCCCAGTTCCGCCAGGCTCTCCAGCGCATTCCAGGTCTCATTGGCGCGGCCCCAGCCGGTGGCATGATTGGCGATCCCGGCCAATGCATAGCAAACGGTGTCGAGATCAGGGCAGATCTTTAAACCCAGGTGGTCAAAATCGTCGCCGGTGTTCACGATAACGGTCAGTTCCCCGGGAGCCAGGATCTGAGCCAACCCATCGACAAGTTTTGCACCTCCCACCCCACCTGCCAGCGCGACGACGTTCATAGCAATTTACAAATACCAGGTGACTTCATCTACGGGGACGCGGGCCCGGGGGGGCGGAATTTTCGCCGGGTACCCCAGGAGCAGCATGCCTTGAGGTTCCCAGTTTTCCGGCAAACCCAGGGCGCGCTGGACGGTCGTTTTCGCAAAGAGCGGCGCACACACCCAAACACCACCCAGACCCTCGGCGTGCGCCGCCAGCAGCAAGGTGCCGCCTGCCAGCGCCACCCCTTGCACACCCATGATATATTCGGCTTGCTGCCGGGCAGCATCGGGATAATGATCCCCTAGCGTAGGATCGAGGCAAAGCATGACGACAACCGGCGCTTCAAGTATGCGGTTGCGGGAGCGTTCGACCAGCTTCATGGCTTCTTCCGGATCTACGCCATCATTGAGCAAATCCCGCCGGAAGTCGGCCCCCATCTCTTCCGCCAGTTTTGCCTTAGCCTCCTCCGAGGTAAGCGCGGCGAAACGCCACGGTTGGCGATTATGAGCCGATGGCGCCCAGGTGGCGGTCTCGAGGATGCGCTTCAGGATCTGATCATCGACCGGCTGAGAGTCAAAACGGCGGATCGAACGCCTGGTCCTTAATAACCCGGCCAACGAAAGGGATTGCTGCGCCAGATTCATCCCGAAGTCGAGACGCTTTCTGGCTGAATTTTGTAGATTACCCGGACCATGCCCGGCTGCATGCCTTGATATTTGGGAGTCCCGGTATATTTGCCGGCGAGAGCGTCGATATGCTCGCGTGCGCTTTCCTCAATGATGTCCACCACCGTGCCGCGCACCTGCAAGAATCGAAAATCATTGCCAGGATCCTCGATAGCCAGCGCTATTTCCGGCCGCGCCCGCATATTTCGATCTTTAACGTGCCCCTTCACGGAATTAATTAAGATATTTTCTCCATCGGTATTGAACCACACTTTGGTCACCTGAGGTGATCCATCCGCCATAACGGTCGCCAGGTAAGCAAATGCCCTGGTTTCATCCTTGAGCAGGTCCCTGTGGGATTGCGGTATGAGATCCAAAGACAAATTATTCCTCCTGAGATAGTTTTTCACCATCCCCTTATGCAATCTGATTTTATTTTACCGCAATGTAACCGCTCAGAGCACCTGGATCGGGCGAGGAGAGGGGCGGATAACGGATTTTCGTAGGGAATAACTGGTTCCTGGTGCAAAACGGCTTTGTGGAGGGTTCGCGGTCCAGGAGACGCCGCCGGGGAGGGCAGCTGGGCAGTTGGGGGAGGGCAGCTGGGCAGTTGGGGGAGGGCGGCTGGGCAGTTGGGGGAGGGCAGCTGATGGAGTTACCCCGGTTTCCTGGACACCTGACCGCTTGGCATAGACGTAAGATTTGAGTGGGCCAACTCATACTGAATTGGCGACATGTAGCCGAGCGAGGAATGCAGTCGATGCGGATTGTACCAGCCTTCGATGAATTGAAACACAGCCAGGCGGGCTTCCGCCTGTGTTCGGAAGGTTTCCCGGTCGAGCAGTTCACATTCCAAGGTGGCAAAGAAACTTTCGCACAGGGCATTATCGAAACAGTCGCCGACCGACCCCATCGAAGGTCGCAGGCCGGCCTCCCGACAGCGTTTTCCGAAGGCCAAGGAGGTGTATTGGCTGCCCTGATCCGAGTGATGGATGACACCGTTGGGGCGTCGCTGCTGGATGGCCATGGAGAGGGCGTCGAGCACCAGTTCGGTGCGCAGATGGGTGGCCATTGCCCATCCAACCACCCGGCGGCTCCAGGCGTCCTCGACCACGGCCAGGTACAACCAGCCGGCCCAGGTGGCGATATAGGTGATATCGGCCACCCACAAACGATCGTGAGCCTCGGCGATGAAGTTGCGCTGTACCAGATCCGGCGCAGGCCGGGCACCAGGCTGTCTGCGGGTCGTACGCGGGCCTTTACGGCGGCTGACGCCCTGCAAGCCGTCTGCTCGCATCAGGCGAGCCACGCGCTTACGCCCAACCTGCCATCCCTGGGTGGGCAGTTTGGCGTGAATACGAGGTGCACCATAGGTGCCTTTGGAGCGGGCATGAATGGTGCGAATCTTCTGCGTCAAAGCCTGGTCTTCACGCGCCCGCCGGGAAGGCGGGCGCTGCAGCCACGCATAGTAGCCACTGGTGGAGACCTCCAGCACGCGGCACAGGGTGGCGATCGGATAATGGGCCTGGTTCACTTTCACGAACTCGAAGATTTCGGTGGCACGGCGTCGGTCTCCCGAGCGAACCAGGCCGCGGCTTTTGCCAGGATTTCACGCTCCAAGCGCAGTTGCTTATTCTCTTTGCGCAGGCGGGCCAGTTCCTGCTTCTCATCTGAGGTTGGACCGTCATGGCGTTGCCCAGCATCGATCGCAGCTTGCTTGATCCAATTCCGGATGGTCTCCGCAGAGGGTTCGAATTCCTGGGCTAGTTCATTCGGGGTGCGACCGGCCTGCACAAGTTCCAGGATTTGCTCCCGGAATTCCGGTGGGTAGGGTTGACGTGTTCTTGGCATTTGGTACTCCTTTCCGCCAAGCTTATCACCGTCCACTAAAGCGGGTCAACTCCACCGAACGCGCTATCGTGGCCGCTGGCGAGTGGCCATCCAGTACTTGCTAACCGCTATGGTAGTCAACCTCAAGCGCATGGTGAAACTACTGCCGGGCGC
>Ga0209640_10000146_pt1 | contig 47857 bp, 52 predicted proteins | sample RifCSP10_1_FD_184018 | JGI IMG/M metagenome (GOLD analysis project Ga0209640, IMG submission 184018) | Soil microbial communities from Rifle, Colorado - Rifle CSP2_sed 10_1 (SPAdes) (version 2) | ecosystem: Environmental > Terrestrial > Deep subsurface > Rock core/Sediment | place: Rifle...
GCTATCGATACTCATAACAGTGAGCGCATTTGCGCCAATGGCAGAGCGGCCGAGAGATACACCGGCAATGTTGACGTTATGCCTGGCAAGGATGGAGCCAACCCGGGCCAGCATTCCAGGTCGGTCGATATTGCTGTAAATCAGGAGATACCCCTCCGGGCGAACCTCGAATCTGAAGCCATCGAGCTTCACAAGCCGGATCGTGGATGCGCCGAACACCGTCCCTGAAACCTCCATGGTTTCGTTGTCTGTTTCATACCGGACAGAGAGAAGGTTCGGGAAACCCTCTTTTGCACTCTCTTTCTGTTCGACGATAGTGAGCCCCATGTCCGTTGCAAGCATCGCTGCGTTGACAAAGTTCACGGGGTCAGGTTGAACGTGCGACAAGACGCCCTTCAACACGCCAGCCTTCATCACTTCAATGGATGAAGACATTAACTCACCCGAGGCACCCACGGTAAGGCGTTTCAACTTTCCCGTCATCCGCTGCGCCACGAGACTCCCCATTCGTTCCGCAAGGGTGAGATACGGAGTGAGTTCTTCATTTAAGGCCAGCTGGAGCGCGGCGCCGTTCACGAGACCGGCATAGCCGCGACCTTTCAACGCATCCGCGATCTGATGAGCAATCTGGAATGCAACCTTCTCCTGCGCTTCCTCGGTGGACGCACCGAGGTGCGGTGTGACAACGACACGGGGGTGTTTCAGCAGAGAGTTGCCCTTGGGAGGTTCTTGTTCAAACACATCGAGCGCCGCGCCGGCCACCTGCCCAGCATCAAGCGCGCGCATCAATGCCGCTTCGTCGATGATACCCCCCCGCGCACAATTGACCACGCGGACGCCGCGCTTGCACCTCGCCAGCGTGTCATCATTCAGAAGATGCTTCGTTTCGTTCGTAAGCGGGGTATGGACGGTGATGAAGTCCGATCGCCGGTACAACTCCTCAAGACCCACAAGATCGATGTTGAGCTTCGCCGCCACATCACTTCCCAGCACGGGGTCGTACCCCACAATCTTCATTCCCAACCCCTGGCATCGGAGCGCGACCTCACGACCAATTTTTCCGAGACCGATCACACCGAGTGTTTTCTCGAAGACCTCGGTGCCGGTAAACTTCCTTCGCTCCCATTCCCCACCCGTGAGACTCATGTGCGCCTGGGGAATATTCCTGGCAAGCGAGAGGAGCATGGACACCGTGTGCTCTGCCGCCGAAATGGTGTTCCCCCCAGGTGTGTTCATCACGAGAATCCCTCGGCGTGTGGCTGCGGGGACGTCGATGTTGTCGACACCGGTCCCAGCCCTCCCAACGATCTTTAATTTTGTAGCTGCGTTGATCACGTCCGCGGTGACCTTGGTAGAGCTGCGCACGACCAGCGCATCGTACGCACCAACGATCCGGCTCAACTCGTCTGGCTTGATGCCGGGCCTGTTGTCAACTTCAAATCCCTCGCCAATCAGAATATCGATCAGGCTCTGCTCCAGACTGTCGCTCACAAGAATTTTCATCGTCTCGTCCTTGTTGAATGCCGCTTCGTGGTTATCCATGAGCCATGAGGGCGTTCTGCACAGCAGCCAGTCCCTTTCCCATCTCCACCGGATGCTTCACCGCAGCAAGGGTTCGTTCCAGCGCCGCCACAACCGTTACCATATCGAGGTCATCGTAGTATCCCAAATGCGAAACGCGGAAGATCTTTCCGGCGTACGCATCCTGTCCTCCGGCGATCGTGATGCCGTTGTCCAACTTGAGGATTTTGTTGAAGGACTTCCACTCCACTCCATCCGGCAACCAGACAGGCGTAACGGCATAGGACGGAGAATCGGAGAACAATTTCATTCCCAGCGCGGCTACGCCAGCCCGCAACGCTCCGGACAGTCGCTTGTGCCGACGCCACACGTTTTCAATTCCCTCGGCTTTGATCATCTGCAGGGCAGCATCAACGCCAATTACCAGAGAAACTGCCGGCGTCCAGGGTGTGTCGTTCTTTTCATACGATTTCAGAGCTTTCCGAAGATCAAAATAGAACTTGGGGAGGGTTGAGTGTTGCATCGCCTCGATGGCCCGGGGGCTGAGGGCAACAAATGCCAAACCCGGAGGAATCATCAAACCCTTCTGTGATCCGGTAACGCAGACATCAATCCCCCAGTCATCAAACTTCATCTCATGAGCACCTATCGCGGTAATGCCATCCACGCAGACCAACGCGTTGGAATGTTCTCGAATGAGTCTTGCCATGGCCTGGATGTCAGTCGCCGTGCCGGTTGATGTTTCACTGTGGGTCAGGTAGACTGCCTTTGCTGTGGGTGTCTCTCGAAGTGCACTGAGCATCTGCTCTTCCGTTACCGCCTTTCCCCAGGGAACGGTAATCTCCACAACATTCAGCCCGAACGTCCGCGGCATCTTCACCCATCGCTCACCAAACTTTCCTCCGTTCACAGCAATGATCGTGTCGCCGGGGGAAAAGAGGCTGACAAAAGTGGCTTCGACGCCGCCGGTACCGGAACACGTTAGCGTCAGAACCGGTTGGGCCGTCTGGAAGAGATACTTGAGATGCGCATTGACTCGCTCCATCACTTCTCCGAACTCCGGGTTACGGTGATGGATGATCGGCTCGGCCATTGCCAGCATGATCTTTTCAGGAACGGGGGTCGGCCCCGGTGTGAACAAGCGCTTTTTCATCAGGAGAGTTCTCGAATCATGGATGAATCGGGAACGGGACGGCGCCACTGCGGCTACGCCGCCGAAGTCGTCGCCACGTGTTGTGAGATGGTATGCAGAACTTCCGCTTTTCCCTCACCCGTGATGGCAGAGAACGGAATAACATCTTTGCAGTAGGAGAAACGAGCGAAGGCCTGCCGCGCAGCTTTCAGGTAGTTCGGCATTTTGCTGCGGGGAAGTTTGTCCGCCTTGGTGAGCGCAACAACGAAGGGAATCTCATAGTACTCGAGCCAACCCACCATCATCATGTCGAGGGCGGTGGGCTCATGGCGTGAATCAATCAACTGTATCACGAGCGCAAGCTGACGGCGCGTCTTCAGGTACTGCTCGATAAGTTTTCCCCAGCTCGAGCGGATCTGCTCCGGTACTTTGGCGTATCCGTAACCAGGCAAGTCTACGAAGTATAGTTCTTTGTTTACAAGGAAATAGTTTAGTTCCCTTGTCTTGCCGGGCGCGGTGCTGGGACGGGCAAGCGACTTGCGGTTGCACAGCTTGTTGATCAAGGAGGACTTGCCAACGTTGGAACGTCCGAGGAAGGCGATCTCCCTGATGTCGTCCTTTGGAAGCTGGCGAAGGTTGGCAACACCTATGGCAAACTCTGCGACGTTAACTTTCATCTCCTGGTTCCAGCATTCCTGGACATTCAGTGCCTGTGATCGCGGATGACCCGCGCTGCGAAACAAAAAGAGTCCCTTTAGCGGGACCCTTTTTTCGTCTCGGATTCGGTGGACGAGTCCTTTTTCTTCACCGGTGCGTCGTCGTTCGATTTCTTTTTCTTCTTTTCAGCCGCCGGTGTCGTTTCTCCGGCGGGCTTTTCCTTTTTCGGTTGACGGGGCTTCTTCGCCTTCGCTGGTGTTGCGGGCTTTGCCGGCTCTTCCTGGCCGGTATTAAAATCCACCAGCTCGATCACCGCCATCTCCGCACCGTCGCCCGGTCGCTGGCCGAGTTTCACGATCCGAGTGTACCCGCCGGGTCTGCTCCCAACTTTCGAGGCGATGCTCGAGAAGAGTTCACCGATCACAGTTCTATCCTTGATCAGCCGACCCACCTCGCGCCGGGCATGGACACCTCTTGCATCACCCGTTGGATGTGCGGACGCTTTTCTTGCACGAGTGATGATCTTCTCGACCACCATGCGCGTCTCTTTCGCCTTCGCCACCGTCGTGGTGATCCTCTTGTGCCGGAGAAGCGATGTGGCAAGCGCCGCCAGGGTTGCCCGACGGTGGCTTGCGGTGCGCTTGAGTTTTCGGCCAGCTTTACGATGTCGCATGAGAGTATTCCAGAAGAATATTCAGTGAGTGAAACCCGGACGCGCCTACTCGCCGTCTTTGATATACTTGCCGACGTCCATGCCGAACGTGAGCTTCTCCGCTTCGACTATTTCTGCCAGCTCGGCAAGGGATTTCCTCCCAAAGTTGCGAAACTTCAGCAACTCGGATTCGTCCTTGCGAACAAGGTCGGCAATTGTTTTGATATTCGCCGCACGGAGACAGTTGTGTGAACGAACCGACAGCTCCAACTCATCGACCGGCGTCAACAGCACTTTTCGGATCCGGGCAAACTCGGCATCCTGTTCCGACTCTTCCTTTTCCGCTTCCGGCTCCATATCAAAATTAATGAAGAGCTGAATATGGTCGCGGAGAATTTTCCCTGCGTGCGCCAGTGCGTCGTCCGGCGTGACGGAACCATCGGTTTCCACTTCGAGTGTCAACTTCTCGTAATCAGTTTGTTGTCCGACGCGGGTTGTCTCAATGAAGTACCGCACATTCTTGATCGGCGAGAAGATGGAATCGATCACCACCATACCAACGGTGTGATCGGGGGATTTGTTTTCCTCCGCAACCACATAGCCGACCCCGCGGTTAATCCGGAGGTCGAGCTCAAAGTTTGCCTCCGAATTCAATGTGGCAATATGGAGCGATGGGTTCAGAATCTCCACGTCCGGAGATGCCTTCTGAATCTCGCCGGCGGTAAACTCCATCGGTCCACGGAGCGGCAGGAGCACCCGGTTGGTCTTTTTGTTGACCAATTTCATCCTCACCTGTTTCAGGTTGAGGATCATATCAGGAGCATCTTCCACCACGCCGGGAATCGTGGAAAACTCATGCTGAATTCCATCCACCCGGAGAGCCGTGATGGCATAGCCGGGAAGCGAGGAGAGCAGCACGCGACGCATCGCATTGCCGATCGTGACACCGAAGCCTTTCTCCAAGGGTTGAATGATGAACCGACCAAACGTGTTGGAATAGGTCGAGTCATCGAGCTGAATCTTCTCCGGCATTTGAATTGTTCCAGTTGTCATACTTTCTTTTCCTTACCCTCTTCCCTTGACGGGAAATTAGACAAACCTCAGTGGACCTGTTACTTGGAGTACAACTCGACAATCAATTGCTCGTCTGCATTCAACGGGATGTCCGCCCGTTCGGGAACATTCAGAAACGTCCCCGCCATGGTGGCCTTGTCCAGACTCAGCCACGGCAGCATCGCGGTGTCTTTCATCCTCTTCATGGAAGAATGAATCATGTCCATTTTCCTGCTCTTCTCCCGGACCTGAATGGCATCGCCAGGCTTGAGGAGGTACGAGGGGATGTCCACCGACTTGCTGTTGACAAGAAAATGTCCATGGGTGATGAGCTGCCGGGCGGCCTTTCGGGACGGCGCGAATCCCATCCTGTAAACCACATTATCGAACCGACGCTCAAGCATCTTAACCAGGGTCTCCCCCGTTCGTCCAGTCTGCCGTAGAGCCTTTTCAAAATAATTGCGGAACTGGGTCTCCATCAGACCGTACATCCGGCGAATCTTCTGTTTCTCGCGGAGCTGGACCCCGTACTCGGAGATCTTGCTGCGGCGCGACTGGCCATGTTGGCCCGGCGGAAATCCCCGCCGTTCAACCGGACATTTTTCAGTGAAGCACTTCGTTCCCTTCAGGAACAACTTCTGTCGCTCCCTCCGGCAAAGTCTGCAACTTGGATCGGTGTAACGTGCCATGAACTCTCTTTCCTGTTCTGTCTACGGACTGAAATACTGAATTACACTCGTCGTCTCTTCGGAGGACGGCACCCGTTATGGGGGATCGGCGTGATATCCCGGATACTGCTGATCTCAAGACCTGACACCTGCAGTGCGCGGATCGCAGCTTCGCGCCCCGATCCCGGCCCTTTCACAAACACTTCCACTTTTCGGAGTCCAAGTGCATGCGCAGCCTTGGCAGCAGCTTCGGCCGAGACCTGTGCAGCAAACGGGGTGTTCTTTCGGGAACCTTTGAATCCGTTCTTGCCAGCCGAAGACCAGCTTATGGTGTTTCCATAAATGTCTGTAATGGTGACAATGACGTTGTTAAAGGTCGCTTTCACGAACGCCTTGCCGCTGATGTCGACCTGGATTTTCTTCTTCTTCTTTACTGGTTCCGGTGTCTGTCCTGCTGGAGTGGTCTTGGCCACTTTTTCCTCCGCAATTGTATTGATTGAGCAAACCTTCTTAGGTCTTCGCCATCACTTTCTTCTTTCCTGCAACCGTCTTGCGGCGACCTTTGCGCGTACGCGAGTTGGTCCGAGTCCTCTGACCGCGCACGGGGAGCCCCTTGCGATGTCTAATTCCACGATAGCAGCCGATGTCCATCAACCGCTTGATGTTCATCTGCACCTCGCTCCGGAGCGCTCCTTCCACTTTGTAATCAGAAGTGATGATACCGCGAATCTTGGCCACTTCGTCATCGGTCAGGTCACTCACCTTTTTGTTCACGGCGATCCCTGCCTTGGCAAGAATGTCGCGGGCGGAGGTTCCTCCGATGCCGTAAATGTATTGCAGGCCAATCTCGGCACGTTTCTTCTTCGGCAAATCAATTCCAGCTATACGAGCCAACCGACTCCTCCTTGACTTAACCTTGACGCTGTTTGTGTTTGGGATTCTTGCATATCACCCGGACCGTTCCCTTGCGCCTGATGATTTTGCAGTTGATGCACATCTTTTTGATTGACGAGCGAACTTTCATTGCGATGATTCCTTGTCCAGTCCTCGCGGACTATTTGTATCTGTACGTGATTCGACCTTTGGTAAGATCGTAGGGCGAAAGTTCCACCGTTACTTTGTCTCCGACGAGAATCTTGATGAAGTTCATCCGCATCTTTCCGGAAATGTGGGCCAGGATATTGTGCCCATTCTCCAAACTGACCTTAAACATCGCGTTGGGCAATGTTTCCGTGATGACGCCGTCGACCTTAATGGGACCCTGTTTCGCCATATGTTCGGTTGACCAGAAACTATCTGGTCAGGACTTCTGCATCTCCTTGTCGTACCACGATCGTGTGCTCAAAATGTGCCGACGGTTTTCCATCGGCCGTCCGGACGGTCCAGCCGTCCTCCCCTACTTCCACCTTGTGTGTCCCCGCATTCACCATTGGCTCGATTGCGAGCGTCATTCCTTCCTTCAGTACGATGCCCGTGCCCGGTGTTCCATAGTTTGGTATGGGCGGATCCTCGTGCAGGCTCTTTCCGATCCCATGTCCCACGAGATCACGCACCACCGAAAACCCTGCCGCTTCCACATGCTGCTGAACGGCCGCCGATACATCATGCAAGTGGTTGCCTGCCTTCGCCTGGTCAATGCCTTTGTACAACGACTCCTCGGTGACGCGGAGGAGGCGGGATTTCTGTTCCGTCATTCGCCCCACGGCAAACGTACGGGCTGCATCGCCGTAATATCCGTTCTTCTTTACCCCCACATCTACAGACACCACCTGCCCATCTTCAAGCTTCCGCCCATCAGGGATGCCATGCACAACTTCGTCATCGACCGAGACACAGAGTGTCGAAGGAAAAAGATTGTGCTTATCGTGCCCGTAACCCTTGAATGCAGGAACCGCCCCCCTCGAACGAATATACTCTTCCGCGACCTCGTCGAGCTCCCTCGTGTACACGCCCGGCTTGATCCGTGCACCCACCAGCGCGAGCACCTCAGCCACAATCTTGCAACTCTCCTTGATCAGCTCGATCTCACGCTTCGATTTTATCGACACCCTCGCCATCGGCGCGTCCTTAGCGAAGTCGCCCCTTTAACTTCCCCGACTTCATGAACCCATCGTAGTGCCGCATCAACAAATGTGACTCGACTTGCTGCAACGTATCCAGCGCAACGCCAACCATGATCAGCAAACTTGTGCCACCGAAGAACTGAGCAAAAGTCGAGGTCACGCCCATCCGCACCATAAACGCCGGCAAAATAGCAATGATCGCCAGAAAGATCGACCCCGGGAGAGTGATCTTCGTCAGGATGTTGTCGATGAAATCCGCCGTGTGCTTCCCCGGTCGGATCCCCGGGATGAACCCCCCCTGCTTCTGCATGTTCTCCGAAACATCCTTGGGGTTGAATGCGATGGCCGTATAGAAGTAGGTGAAGAATACGATCATGATGCCGTAGAAGAATGAGTAGGTCAGCGACGTGTACTCGAAATACTGCGACAATCCCTGCATGAACTCGCTTTCCGGGAAGAACGTCAGGATTGTGCTCGGGATGAACATGATCGACTGCGCAAAAATGATCGGCATAACGCCCGCGGTGTTCACGCGCATCGGAATATACTGTGTGACGCCGCCGTACACCTTCCGCCCGACAACCCTCTTCGCGTATTGCACGGGAATCCGCCGCGTCCCTTGAGTCACCAACACAACACAGGCAATAATCGCCACCATCAGTGCTACAATGATCATGGAGATGATCAGGTTCTCCGTGACCCGGAACTGATCAAGAATCGAATGTGGGAACCGGGCGATAATCCCGATGAAAATGATCAGAGAAATTCCGTTCCCAACGCCGCGCTCCGTGATTTGTTCGCCCAGCCACATCATGAACATCGTGCCGGCAGTCAGGAAGATCACTGTGCTCAACGTAAAACCGAAGCCCTGAACTTCCATCGGCACAATCGGAGCGCCTTCCAACGTCATGCTGGTAAGGCGGACGCTCACGCCCCATGCCTGCAATGCTGCAACCAACACCGTCCCATATCTGGTCAACTGGGTGAGTTTTCGCCGCCCTTCCTCTCCCTCCTTCGAAAGCTTCTGGAAGTACGGGACCACCGCACCGAGCAACTGCAGGATGATCGATGAACTGATATAAGGCATGATGCCCAGGGCGAATACCGCCGCGTTACTAAACGCTCCTCCGACGAACAGATCGTACAGCCCGAACAACGTATTCGATGCCTGGCTGGCCTCCGCCCGTGCAAGGGCAACTGCATCCACACCCGGAAGGGTGATATGCGATCCAATTCTGACGACAATCAGAAGCGCAGCTGTGAAAAGAAGTCTGGTCCTAAGTTCCTGGATCTTGAAAACGTTGCGAAAACTTTCGGTAAGCTTTGCCATTATTCTTTCGGAGTTGAGCTGATCGTTTGGGTCTTTCCTCCCGCAGTCTCAATCTTCATCACCGCCGACTTACTGAAGGCATGGGCAGAAACGTTCAGCGTAGTCTTCAATTCCCCGTTGCCGAGCACCTTTACTGGCATCTCTGCTTTCTTGATGACTCCGAGCTTCACAAGAACATCCGGCGTCACGATGCCGTTCTGGACTTTTCCATCGGCGGCGAGCTTGCCGAGCACTTCCACGTTGACGATCTGGTATTCCACGCGGAACGGGCTGTGGAATCCACGCTTCGGTACGCGTCGGGCGAGAGGCATCTGGCCACCCTCGAACCACGGACGATATCTGGTTCCGGACCGCGAGCCCGCACCTTTGTGACCACGGGTGGATGTCCCACCATGTCCGGATCCCTGGCCGCGGCCGATCCGTTTCCTCTTCTTCCGTGAACCCGGAGCGGGAGCCAATCTGCTTAAGATGTCTTTCGCCATTGCGCTTTCTCTTTCGTGTTCTCTACTTGATCTCTTGCACGTCGACCAGATGGATCACCTTTCGGATCATCCCACGGATTTGCGGAGTGTCCTTATGCTCTACCGAGTAGTTAGGACGGCCGAGCCCCAATGCCTTGATGGTTCTCTTCTGGGGTTCGATCTGGTCAATGACGCTTCTCTTTTGGGTGATACGTAGTTTCTTTGCCATGATCCCGATTCACAAGTTAGTTGGTTGCTGCACCGCTGAGGTGCCGAAGAGCTCCTCCAGCTTTATCCCCCGCCGCGAAGCAATGGTCTTTGCGTCGGTCAGACTAAGAAGGGCCGCCATCGTCGCTTTCACCGCGTTATGCGGGTTTGAGGAGCCCATTGACTTTGTGAGGACGTCCCGCACACCTGCGGACTCAAGCACCGCCCGAACGCCGCCACCTGCAATCAATCCGGTACCTGGTGACGCCGGTTTCAACAGCACCTTGCCGGCGCCGAATTTGCCGATCACCGGATGGGGGATGGTGCCGTTGACGATGGAAACAAACACGACATTCTTCTTCGCGTCATCCACGCCCTTGGAGATCGCATCAGCAACTTCGTTCGCCTTGCCGAGTCCGACACCCACATGTCCCTTGCCGTCACCAACCACCACAATCGCGTTAAAGCTGAACCGCCGCCCACCCTTCACCACCTTCGCAACGCGGTTGATGTGGACGAGCTTGTCTTTCAGCTCCAGTTCACCTGCTTTGATTCGTGCCAACGTAAGTCCTCTTGACGTTCTTGTAACCGTTGTTGATCGTGTTCGCTGTCGGGAGAGGATTCGAACCTCTACTCACGGCTCCAAAGGCCGCTGTCCTGCCATTAGACGACCCGACAATTCCTCGCGGGGCGGCCCGATCCAGCGTATTCCTAGAATTTCAATCCACCTTCGCGGGCGCCATCGGCCATTGCCTTGACGACACCGTGATAAAGGTAGCCACCGCGGTCGAACACCACCTGCGTAATGTTTTTTTCCAATGCCTTCTTCGCGGCCAGCTCGCCCACCTTCTTGCTCAATGCCAGTTGACCTTTGAGATCCTTGAATTGATCACGGACTTCCTTGGAAATATCCGACACCGAGAGAATCGTTGTGCCTGTGGAGTCATCAACGATTTGTGCGTAGACGTGCTTCAAACTCTTGAAAACCGCCAGTCGCGGACGTTCCTTCGTGCCGACCACACGCTTGCGAATGTGAACTTTCAGCCGGCTGCGATGCTCTATTTTTTTCTTGGTAATCATAAGGCCAATCCCAAAAGAGTGTTCTCGTTATTACTTGGCACCGCTTGCGGCTGCCGCCTTGCCTGCCTTCCGGCGGATGTACTCGCCTTCATACTTTATACCCTTGCCCTTGTACGGCTCCGGCAACCGGAAGGAACGGATCTTCGCTGCCACCTGACCCACCAGCTGCTTGTCGATGCCGCTGATGGAAATATTCGTCTGTGTCGGCGTTTCAATCTTGATCCCTTCCGGTGGACTGAAGAGAATGGGATGCGAATACCCCAGCGCGAGTTGCAGCTTCTTCCCCTTCATCTCTGCACGGTACCCGACCCCGACAAGTTCCAGCTTCTTACCGTATCCTTCAGTCACGCCCTTGATCATGTTCTGCATGAGCGCCCTCCAGAGGCCGTGCAACGCACGGAACTCTTTTGTATCAGCAGAACGGGTAACGAGGATCTGGTTGTCTTTGATTTCAAAACCGATCTCAGGATGCACCGTGGCGGACAATTCACCTTTCGGACCGGCCACCTTTACAGCGTGGTCGGTCTTCTGCACCTTGACACCTGTAACAATCGGTATAGGCTTTCTTCCAACTCGTGACACGGTAGAATCTCCTTCGTCGAATCGTTTTTGTTACCAGATCTCACAGAGTACTTCACCACCAACGCGAGCAAGGCGCGCCTGCTTGTCCGTCATCAATCCCTTTGAGGTCGAAATAACGGCGATCCCGAGTCCACCCTGGACACGGGGGATGGCATCTGCATCCACATATTTACGCAAGCCGGGGGTGCTTACGCGCTTGAGTCCGCCGATAACCGGTTTCCCGTCGCTATACTTCAGCTGGATCCGAATGGTACCCTGGGCACTTTCCTTCATTTCGGTAAAACCGCCGATGAACTTATGGTCCAACAACAACCGTGTTAACTCGCGCTTGAGGTTGGAGGCCGGGATATCCACGCGCTTGTGATGTGCCTGGACGGCATTCCGCAGTCGGGTGAGATAGTCTGCAACGGGATCTGTCATCGTCATGCTTGTACTTCTCCTGCTTCAAAAATGGTGATCTGCTTACCAGCTTGCCTTCGTGACGCCGGGAATCTTTCCATCGAGGGCAAGCTCGCGGAACGCGATGCGGGACAGGCCGAACTTCCGCATGTACGCCCGCGGTCGACCGGTGACGTTACACCGGTTGTGCAGACGCGTAGGGCTGCTATTGCGCGGAAGTTTCTGCAACCCTGCGAAATCACCCTTCTCCTTCAGTTCCTTCCGGATGGCTGCATACTTTGCCACCATTCGTTGACGTTTTGCCTCGCGGGCGATTGAGCTTGTCTTTGCCATCCTGGAGAGACTCCTTGTTTACGCTTTTTGTATTTCGAGAACTTCCTGACGCTTCACGAACGGCATGGCGAATGCTTTCAGGAGCTCATAAGCCTCCTGGTCCGTTTTTGCTGTCGTTACAAACGTGATGTCCATGCCGAAAATCTTCGAGATCTTGTCCACATCAATCTCCAGAAACACCGTGTGTTCCTTGACGCCGATCGTGTAGTTCCCCCGACCGTCAAACGATTTGTCTGAGAGTCCGCGGAAATCACGGATCCGGGGAACGGTGATGCTGATGAACCGGTCGAGAAACTCATACATGGTCGCGCGGCGAAGAGTCACGCGACAACCGATCGGCATTTTTTCCCGGAGCTTAAAATTTGAGATCGATTTCTTTGCCTTTGTCACCACCACCTTCTGGCCGACGATGGCTTCGAGGTCGCGCACGGCAGCCTCGATCAGCTTGGCATCCTGCGTTGCCTGCCCAACACCAATATTGATGGCGATCTTTTCCAGGCGAGGGACTTGCATGACATTCCGGTAGTTGAAGCGCTTCATCATGGCCGGAATAACTTCTCTCTTATACGTTTCCGCGAGGCGCGCAACAACCCGCTCCTTCGGCCCTCTGGATTTTGCCGGCTTATCCGGCGCCTGGGCGGCCTTGGGCTTTCCCCCGGCGACCTTCGGCTTCTTTGGTTTTTCTTCGCTCATAACAACCCGTCGTTCAAATGGTTATCGTAGACTCAAAACATCTCGCCGCTGGCCTTCGCCACGCGCATGCGCCGTTTCTTTCCGGTGGTTTCGTCCTTTACCACCTTCATGCCGACACGTGTAATTTCATTCGTCTTCGGATCGATCAGCATCACGTTGGACACGTGGATCGTCCCTTCACGCTGAACAATCCCACCCTGGGGATTCTTCTGGCTTGCGCGCGTGTGCCGTTTGATGATGTTGACTCCCTCAATAATCACCCGGTGTTTCTCCGGATACACTTTCAGCACTTTGCCGGTCTTCCCCTTCGCGTTTCCAGAGATCACCGTGACGTTGTCGTTCTTGCGAATTTTCATTTTCGATCCTCAGTCCCTTATAACACTTCAGGTGCGAGCGACACGATCTTCATGTACTGGCGTTCGCGCAATTCACGGGCAACCGGACCAAAGATGCGGCTTCCCCGGGGTTCACCGGCTTCATTCACGAGCACCGCAGCGTTCTCATCAAAACGGATAAATGAACCGTCCTTGCGGCGTGTTTCCTTTGTTGTCCTGACTATAACCGCCCTCGCCACTTCGCCCTTCTTGACTGCCGCGCCGGGAATGGCAGACTTGACCGAGACAACCACAAGATCACCAAGTCCTGCGTAGCGTCGGTCGGAACCGCCAAGCACGCGTATGCAACGAACTTTCTTGGCACCCGAATTATCGGCAACGACGAGATTGGTTTCTTCCTGTATCATCTTCGACTCTCCGTCTTCAGGTTCTTACTTGGCCTTCTCGAGAATCTCCACGAGTCGCCAACGTTTGTTTTTGCTCAGGGGACGTGTCTCCATGATTTTCACCATGTCTCCGATACCTGCCGCCCGTTTCTCATCGTGCGCCATGAGCGTTGTTGTGCGCCGAAAGTACTTCCTGTAAATCGGATGGGGCACCTGTCGTGCAATTGCGACGACGATGCTCTTCTCCATTTTGTTGCTCACGACTCTGCCGATACGGACTTTCCGTCGTGCCGTGCGTGGTGTCTCCGCGCCTTTTTGAGTTTCTGGGCTCATGCCTTCTTAACCTCAGTCTGTACTGGTTGCTGCGCCACTTCGATGCCGACCGCCTGCTTTTCCCTGATCAACGTTTTGATTCGTGCAATGTCCCGGCGGATCGTTCGAACCTTGATCGGGCTTTCGAGCTGACTTGTGGAGAGCTGAAAGCGGAGATTTCCCAAACTTTCCTGCTCATCCGCCAGCCGGCGCTTGAGTTCCACAAGCGAGAGTTCTTTGATTTCAGACATTTTCATGACAGCTTACTTCTTCATTGTGCAATAATCCCGTTACTTGCTGCTTTCGTAGTCGGGGCGAACACTGATCTTCGTCTTGATCGGAAGCTTATGCGATGCAAGGTTCAACGCTTCCACCGCGACTTCCCGAGAGGTCCCTCCGACTTCGAACATGATCCTCCCCGGCTTCACCACGGCCACCCAGTATTCGGGTGCGCCTTTTCCTTTTCCCATGCGCGTCTCGGCCGGCTTCTTGGTGACTGGCTTGTCGGGAAAAATCCTGATCCACACCTTACCTTCGCGCTTCATCATACGCGTCAGCGCAACGCGAGCGGCTTCAATCTGCCGCTGGGTGATCCATCCGGGTTCGAGTGCCTTCAATCCGAAATCGCCAAAGTCCACATTCGAGCCGCGCGTTGCCTTTCCGCGCATGCGGCCACGCTGGGCTTTTCTGTACTTGACTCTCTTTGGCATCAACATAAAACCCTACTCCTGAGAATTCGTTTTGCAATCAATGACGTGGCGCCGCATGCTGCTGTGCTTGCTGGGCATCCAACACCTCGCCCTTGCAGATCCAGACCTTCACCCCGATGGCACCGTACACTGTGCGTGCTGTTGCGGTCGCATAATCAATATCAGCGCGGAGTGTGTGGAGCGGTATCCGCCCCTCCTTGTACTGCTCCCGACGTGCCATTTCCGCACCACCAAGACGCCCTGAGGTCATCACGCGCACACCTTCCGCACCCATGCGCATTGCGGCGGTGATGCCGTTCTTCATTGCACGCCTGAAGGCAATCCTTCCTTCCAGTTGCTGGGCAATGTTTTCTGCAACGAGGTATGCATCCAATTCCGGGCGTTTGATTTCGTTGATGAGAATCTTGACTTCCTTGTTCGTAATCTTCTTTAACTCCTCTTCCAGCTGCGAGATTTCCTTGCCGCTTCTGCCAATGACAATACCGGGACGCGAAGTGTTGATGGTGATGACAGCACGCTTCGGGGTTCGTTCAATCAGGATCCGCGAAATCCCAGCCTTCTTCAGTCGATTCCTGATGTAGTCGCGGATTGTCACATCTTCGCTCAGTTTGCCTGCGAACGACTTGTCATCGTACCAGTTGGAGTCCCACGACCTGATCACGCCGAGACGCAGGCCGATCGGATTAACTTTCTGTCCCAAATCTCCTCCTTACAGGATAAATCGGTTACGCAGCAGCTTCTGCTGTTTTCTTCTTGGTAGATTTCGCCGCCTTTGGTGCTTTCGGCTCCGTCTTGGCAGCTGGCTTCGATGTCGACGTCGACTTCTTGATATCCTCTTTCGCCTCGACCACAATCGTCACATGGTTGGATCTTTTCCTGATCCGGAAGGCGCGTCCCATCGGTGCCGCGCTTATCCGCTTCTGCACCATGCCACCATCCACCATCGCCACCTTCACGATTATCTCATTCGGTTCGAGGCGCCCGCCTTCGTCCTTATTCTGTAGATTCGATACAGCCGAACGCAGCACCTTTTCTGCAACCTTCGACGCATGCTTCGGCGAGAAGTGCAGAATGTGAAGAGCCTGATCAACCGACTTGCCCCTGATGAGATCAATCACCAACCTCATCTTCCTCGGTGATGTCCCGATATATCTATTGATTGCGCGTGCTTCCATGCTCTCTTTCCGAAGTAACTTAGACTGCTTTGGTCGTTTCTTCCTTCTTGATTCCAGGATGAACACGGAAGGTACGTGTCGGTGCAAACTCACCGAGTTTGTGCCCAACCATTCCTTCGTGAATATACACTGGAACAAACTTGTTGCCATTGTGAACGGCGAACGTATGTCCAACGAAGTCCGGCGTGACGGTGGAAGCCCGTGACCACGTCTTGATCACTTTCTTCTGGTTCGTCTTGTTCAACGCTGTCACCTGCTCCTGCAGACGGACACTGACGAACGGACCTTTCTTGAGTGAACGACTCATGCTCTGTATCCCTTTGGTGTGTCGCTTACTTTCTGCGTTTTACGATATACTTGCTGGACGGATTCTTTCTCCAGCGTGTCTTCTTTCCCTTGGTGTGCCAGCCCCATGGAGAAACCGGATGCGGGTTTCCTTGTGGTGACTTCCCTTCGCCACCGCCGTGCGGATGATCTACCGGATTCTGCACGACACCGCGCGACTGGGGACGAATCCCGAGCCACCGCGAGCGGCCGGCCTTTCCAAGGATGATGTTCTCGTGGTCCGCGTTCCCCACGCCGCCGATGGTGGCACTGCATTCCACCGGCACGTTCCGGATCTCGCCCGATGGCAAACGGAGCTGCGCGAATTTCCCTTCCTTCGCCATCAGTTGGACGGATGCACCTGCACTGCGAGCGAGCTGTGCTCCTTTGCCGGGACGCATCTCAATGTTGTGGACGAAAGTTCCCGGAGGAATCTGGGCAAGGGGCATCGCGTTACCAACCTTGATTTCCGCATCCGCCCCTGACCGCAAGACGTCGCCAACCTTTATCCCCTCCGCTGCGATGATGTAACGTTTCTCGCCATCCATATATTGGAGAAGCGCGATGCGGGCATTCCGGTTTGGGTCGTACTCGATGGCAACCACCTTCGCGTCCATCCCGAGCTTGTTTCGCTTGAAGTCAATGACCCGGTAGAATCTCTTATGTCCACCCCCGCGGTGCCGCGAAGTGATACGGCCCGTGTTGTTCCGGCCACCTGTTCTTTTCAGCGGCTCGATGAGATTTTTTTCCGGTCTGGTCTTCGTAATCTCATCGAAGCTCGCGACCGACATCCAGCGTGTGCCGGGAGTTTTTGGTTTGAGTTTTCTAATTGCCATGTGTTCCTCTTCTCGTCTTGACCGGTTACACGTTCTGGAAGAACTCGATCTTGTCGCCTTCCTTCAGACGGACAACGGCTTTCTTCCATTCCGGCGTGCGGCCTGCAAAACGTCCCTTACGCGTCAACTGGGACTTCGTCTTTCCCTTGTGCCTGCTGGTGCGCACGCTCAGCACGGTCACATTAAATTTCTTCTCCACTGCCTTTGCGATCATGATCTTGTTCGCGTCACGATCAACCTCAAATGCATAGTGCCCCTTTTCCTGGAGGGCAGTCATCTTTTCGGTGACGAGTGGACGTTTCAGTATTCCTGTCATACCCTTCTCGCTGGGTTAATTCTTGAACGTATTCTGGAGCACTTCCACAGCGCTCTTCTGGATTAGCACCACCTGGTTGTTGACGAGATCATACGTGGATGCCTTATCCGCCTCGAGCACAAACAGACGCGGGAGGTTCCGACCTGACCGCACCACGTTCTGGTCGCTCTTGGAAGTCAACAACAGAGTCTTTGCCGCGTCCAGCTCAAGCGCCTTGAGAATGGTTGCCATCGCTTTGGTCCTGGGTGCCTCAAAGGAAAAGTCCTCGACTACTTTGATTTGCCCCTCCTTGGCCTTGAGGGACAACGCTGACTTGCGTGCAAGCCTGTGAAGTTGCGCCGGAAGTTTGGATGAATAGTCACGGGGCTTCGGCCCAAAGATAGAACCACCACCGATCATAACTGGTGATCGCGACGAGCCCTGTCGTGCCTGCCCGGTGTGCTTCTGTTTGAACGGCTTCTTGCCTCCGCCACGAACCTCTTCACGAGTTTTCACCTTTGATGTCCCCTGACGCTGATTGTCAAGGTACACCCGAACCGCGCGGTAGATTGCGTGTTCACTGGGCTCCACTTCGAAGATGTGAGGAGATAGCTTCACCTTCTCGCCGCTCTTCGTTCCGTCCTTCCTATATACTTCCAGTTCCATGGTCACTCTTTTTTCAGTTTTACGCTGCGCTGTTCTTGTGGATCTCGAGATAGCCGTTTATCGCTCCAGGGACAGATCCCTTCACAAGGAGCAGATTCGAATCTGCGATAACACCGACGACCTTCAAATTCTTCACGGTCACCTGTTCGCCGCCCATTCTCCCCGCCATGCGCATGCCTTTGAAGACCCGCGAAGGGTAAGACGAAGAGCCAATTGACCCCGGAGCGCGCTCGCGGTCGCTTTGACCGTGAGTACGAAAGCCACCGCCAAAGTGATGTCGCTTCACGACCCCTTGAAAGCCACGTCCCTTCGAGGTCCCGATAATCGATACGGTGTCACCTTTGGAAAACACCTTGTCGACCTTGATTTCCTGCCCCGGCTGAAACTCGGAGACGCCGTTGCCTCGGAACTCCCGTATGATGCGGGTCGGTTTCACGTTGGCTTTCGCAAAGTGACCTTTCACCGGCTTGTTTACGGTGCGTTCACTCTTGCGGTCGAAACCGAGCTGGACCGCTTCGTAGCCATCACGCTCGGCCGTTTTGATTTGGGTGACAAAGCACGGCCCTGCTTCGATTACGGTGCATGGAATCACGTGACCGCTCTCATCAAAGATGCTGGTCATCCCGATTTTCTTGCCCAAAAGTCCTGTCATGACTTCTTCCATTAAGAAAACATCACCTAAAGCACCCGTCGAAAGACGGGCACATTGTCGCATCATGCCTCACCGAAGGCGTGACCGATGCCGTCAATCTCCCCGACTGGCAAAGGCCAACGGCGAAGACACCACATGTTGTCAGATCGAAGAGTTAGACTTTGATCTCGACGTCGACGCCCGCGGGTAAATCAAGCTTCATCAGGGAGTCGACGGTCTTATTCGTCGAGTTGAGAATATCGATCAGGCGCTTGTGAGCGCGCGTCTCGAATTGCTCTCTCGACTTCTTGTCAACGTGAGGTGAACGAAGCACAGTATAGACCGTACGCTTCGTGGGTAACGGGATCGGGCCAGAGACCACAGCGCCTGTTGACTTCACAGTCTTGATGATTTTCTCCGCAGACTTGTCGATCAGGTTGTGATCGTACGATTTCAGCTTTATGCGAATCTTTTGGCCTGCCACTGTACTGGATACTCCGCTTACTCAAGAAACAGAAAAAGAGAGCAGCGCCGGGCTGCTCCCCATGAATTACTACTCAAGAATCTTCGTGACGACCCCCGCACCTACCGTATGGCCGCCTTCGCGAATAGCGAACCGAAGCCCTTCCTCCATCGCAATGGTTGTGATCAACTCAATGTTCATACCATCGACGTTGTCGCCCGGCATGATCATCTCTGTACCGCCCGGGAGGGTTGCAACACCGGTAACGTCCGTCGTCCTGAAATAGAACTGAGGGCGATACCCGGTGAAAAACGGTGTATGACGTCCACCTTCTTCTTTCTTCAGCACGTACACCTGGGCTGTAAACTTCTTATGCGGAGTGATGGAACCGGGCTTGGCAATCACCATGCCTCGCTCGAGTTGGTTCTTGTCGACACCGCGGAGCAGCAGGCCCGCATTGTCCCCGGCCTGCACGTCATCGAGTTCCTTGCGAAACATCTCTGCGCCGGTGATGACAGTCTTCATGTGTGCGCCCAGACCGATAACCTCAACTTCATCGCCGACCTTTGCCTTACCACGTTCTACGCGACCCGTGCCCACCGTGCCACGACCTGTGATCGAGAAGACGTCTTCAACAGGCATCAAGAATGGCTTGTCAACTTCACGCTGCGGGACCGGTATATAGCTATCGACAGCGTCCATCAGTTCCATGATGCATTTGAACGCGGGGTCATCTGTCTTACTCTCCGGCTTGATTGCAGCTTCCATTGCCTTCAGCGCGGATCCGCGAATAATGGGAATCTCATCACCCGGGAACTCATACTTCTTGAGAAGGTCGCGGAGCTCGAGTTCCACGAGGTCGAGCAACTCGGGGTCGTCTACAGCGTCCACTTTGTTCATGAACACGACAATCTTGGGCACTCCGACCTGACGTGCAAGCAAAATATGCTCGCGCGTTTGCGGCATTGGACCGTCGGTGGCAGCAACCACAAGGATCGCACCATCCATCTGGGCGGCACCAGTGATCATGTTCTTCACATAGTCCGCGTGGCCGGGGCAGTCGACGTGTGCGTAGTGACGCTTCGTGGTTGAATACTCCACGTGAGCAGTTGCAATCGTGATACCGCGTTCCCGTTCCTCCGGAGCATTATCGATACTGTCGAAGGTGCGAACCTGAGAAAGACCCTTCTTGGCCAATACCATCGTAATGGCTGCGGTCAAAGTAGTCTTTCCATGATCAACGTGACCTATGGTGCCCACGTTGAGATGCGGTTTGTCACGCGTGAATTTCTCTTTTGCCATTTTTTGGGTCTCCTCTATGTAGAAGGGGATTGTGTATAGTCACTGTTCTGCTGCCGGTGCCTGGCAGGACGAGTTATGCGGTTACTGACTCCCTGCCTTTGACCTTTTCAATAATCTGTTCGGCCACGCTCTTCGGTGTTTCGTCGTAATGGGATAGCTCCATAGAGTAGATCGCACGACCCTGCGTCATGGAACGCAAGGTGGTCGAATACCCGAACATCTCTGAAAGAGGCACAGCGGCACGGATTACCTGGGCGTCCTTACGGGGGGTCATCCCTTCGATCTTACCTCGACGTGAGTTCAGGTCTCCGATTACATCACCCATATACTCTTCTGGCGTCACGACCTCGACTTCCATGACAGGCTCGAGCAACACGGGGTGAGCCTTGCGAGCGGCCTCCTTGAAAGCCATAGATCCTGCAATCTTGAACGCCATTTCAGATGAGTCAACATCGTGATACGAACCGTCAAATAGTTTGATCTTTACGTCCTCTACGGGGTATCCAGCGAGCACGCCGTTCTTCATGGCCTCAACGATGCCCTGCTCGACCGGTTTGATAAACTCTTTGGGAATCACACCCCCAACGATCGCGTTCTCGAATTCAAAGCCTTTTCCGATTTCGTTTGGTTCGATTTCAATCCACACGTGACCGAACTGGCCGCGACCGCCGGATTGTCGAACGAATTTCCCTTCGGCCTGGACCTTCTTACGGATGGTCTCTTTGTACGCAACCTGAGGCTTTCCGATGTTCGCCTCGACGCGAAACTCGCGTTTCATGCGATCAACGATAATCTCGAGATGCAATTCGCCCATGCCGCTGATGATAGTTTGACCGGTCTCCTCGTTAGTAGAGATTCGGAGCGTCGGATCTTCCTCAGCGAGTTTCGCCATTGCCTCTCCCATCTTCTCCTGGTCGGCCTTGGTCTTGGGTTCAATTGCCACATGGATGACGGGATCCGGAAATGTCATTTTCTCAAGAATGATCGGGTCGGACTCATCGCAGAGTGTATCGCCGGTCCTTGTGAACTTCAATCCAACTGCAGCAACAATGTCACCCGCGTAGGCCTCATCCACATCCTCGCGGGTATTTGCGTGCATGCGGAGAATCCTGCTAATCCGCTCCTTTTTCTCTGAGATGGAATTGTAGACGTAAGAGCCGGCCTTGAGTGTTCCAGAGTACACACGGAAGTACGTCAGCTTTCCTACGAACGGATCCGTCATAATCTTGAATGCGAGCGCCGTGAACTTCTCTTTGTCGCTTACCTTCCGGATGATTTTGTCCGTCATATTCACATGGTGACCCACCAGACTGGCTTCATTCAGGTCAAGGGGTGACGGGAGGTAATCAATAACAGCATCCAGCAACGACTGGACACCCTTGTTCTTGAAAGATGACCCGCACAACACCGGGACGATACTGACCTTAAGGGCAGCGCGACGGAGCACAGTCATGATCTCTTTCGGGGTGATCTCTTTCCCCTCGAGGTACTTTTCCAGAAGAGAATCATCCTCGTCTGAGACAGCTTCGAGCATCTTGGTTCGATATTCCTGCGCCTTGGCTTGCATGTCGTGCGGAATCTCGATATCCTCCCACTCGCTGCCGAGGGTCGATTCCTTATACATGCGCGCCTTCATGGTGACAAGATCAATGATGCCCGCAAAGATGTCCCCTTCGCCGACCGGCAACTGAATCGGTACGGCATTTGCACCAAGCCGATCCTTCATCATCTTCACCGCACCAAGAAAGTCAGCTCCCACCCGATCCATCTTATTTACGAATGCGATACGAGGAACCCCATACTTGTCCATCTGACGCCATACCGTCTCAGACTGGGGTTCGACTCCACCTACCGAGCAAAAGAGTGCAATTGCACCGTCTAGCACGCGCAGCGAACGCTCAACCTCCACGGTGAAATCGACGTGACCTGGGGTATCAATGATATTGATCTGGTGATCATTCCAAAAGCACGTTGTCGCGGCCGATGTGATCGTAATGCCGCGCTCCTTCTCTTGTTCCATCCAGTCCATAGTTGCCGCGCCGTCATGGACTTCACCCATTCTGTGCAACACACCAGTGTAAAACAAAATGCGCTCGGTCGTCGTCGTCTTACCGGCGTCGATATGTGCACTGATTCCTATGTTGCGTGTACGATCTAGCGGGTACTGTCTTGGCATACTTCGCTTACTCTACCCCTTCTACCACTTGAAATGTGCGAACGCTTTGTTCGCCTCTGCCATTTTGTGTGTATCTTCTTTTTTCTTGATCGCGTTACCCTCGCCATTCGATGCAGCAATAAACTCGGCGGCAAGCTTCTGGGACATGGACTTGTCCTTCCTGTCGTTGGCATACCCGATCAACCACCGGATCGCCAAAGCTACGCTTCTGCTGGAACGCACTTCCGTGGGGACCTGATACGTGGCACCACCAACCCGGCGAGCCTTCACCTCCAACACCGGACGAGCATTGCTCAGCGCCTTCTTGAACACATCGATGCCGTTCGCCTTGGTGCGCTCTTCAATGATTGAGAAAGCATCATACATCAGCCTGCGAGCAAGATGTTTTTTCCCATCCTTCATTACGCAGTTAATGAAGGCCGAGACCAAAGGATCGCTGTACTTTGGGTCAGGTTTTGCAACTCTCGAACCAGCTCTTTTCTTTCTCACAACCGTCTACGTTTTGTTTTTGATTACTTTGCCCGTTTTGCCCCATACTTGGAACGGCCCTGCTTCCGATCAGCTACTCCGGCTGTATCAAGCGTGCCGCGAATGATATGGTATCTCACTCCTGGAAGGTCTTTCACCCTACCCCCCCGGATCATTACAATGGAGTGCTCCTGGAGATTATGCCCTTCACCCGGTATATAGGCTGTCACTTCGATACCGTTGGTCAACCTGACACGAGCAACCTTGCGAAGCGCCGAATTCGGCTTCTTGGGTGTTGTGGTATAGACACGAGTACACACACCACGCTTCTGCGGACTGCCGTCCATGGCGGGAGCTTTGCTTTTCCAGGTGACTTTTCTCCGGCTCTTGCGAACGAGTTGGTTAATGGTTGGCAAAAATTACTCCATCACTAATACAGTGAGTGAAAGTTGCTGAGAAAGTTTAACAAGTTACAAAATAAACGTTCAATTGTCAAGGATACGCAATCCCGGGTGAGGTTCTTCCATGCCCAATACAAGACCCGGTCCTAGTCAGAGACAATCTTTTCTTTTGTCTTCACCTTCTTTGGAATCGCGACCTCCGATACCGCCTCCGCTTCGGTCGTTACTCCGTCCTTCGTGGTTACAATGATGTCCCGGAAGCCCTTGATCCCAGTTCCAGCTGGAATCAAATGTCCCATGATGACGTTTTCCTTGAGCCCGAGAAGATAGTCAACTTTTCCTTCGATCGCTGCATCCGTCAGCACCTTGGTAGTTTCCTGGAATGATGCAGCAGAGATGAAACTGTCAGTAGAAAGTGAAGCGGAAGTGATCCCGAGGAGAACTGGTTCAGATGTCGCGGGCTCCGCATCGCGGTACTCCGCTACCTTCTTGGCTTTCTTTCGGATTTCGCCATTGATCTCGCGTACTTTCTTCTTGGAAACAATCTGACCGTTCTTATACTTTGAGTCTCCCTTGTTGATGATCACCACCTTGTCACGCAAACTTTCGTTCCCTGCTTCGAACTTCAGTTTGTCAATGTAGTCACCTTCAAGGAACTTTGTGTCACTTGAGTCCACGACTCGGACCTTCTGCATCATCTGGCGGACGATAATCTCGATATGCTTATCATTGATCTTCACACCCTGGATGCGGTACACTTCCTGGATCTCGTTCACAAGATATTCCTGCACGGCACCGACACCTTTGATACGGAGAATATCGTGTGGGTCAATTGCTCCATCCGAGAGACGCTCTCCGGCGCGGACAACATCGTTTTCCTGCACTAACACATGCTTGCCTTGTGGGATGGGGTACTTGCGAATGTCTTTTCCGTCATGACTCTTCACAATCACCTCGCGCGAGCCGCGCTTGATAGCACCGAAGCTGACAGTACCGTCGATTTCCGCAACGATCGCAGGGTCATTCGGGCTACGGGCTTCAAAAAGTTCCGTCACCCGTGGCAAACCACCAGTGATGTCGCGGTTCTTGCCAATGTCTCTCGGAATCTTGACGAGAATTGTACCGGCGCCAATTTGCTGTCCATTGTCGACGACAAGATGGGCTCTTGTCGGAATGATATACCCGGCGATCTTCTGTCCCTTGCTACTAGTAATGAGGAGCGTTGGGCTGAGCGTACGGTCACGCGAATCGATGACGACCTTCTGGATATGACCTGTCTGTTCGTCCGGCTCCTCCCGGTATGTGACGTTGTCCTTAAGGTCCTGATACTTCACAATGCCAGGATGTTCGGAGATGATGACCGAGTTGTACGGATCCCATTCATAAATGAGCTCGCCTTTGGACACCTTCGCCCCGTCCTTGACAAGGAGGGTTGCCCCGTAGGGGACATCGTATTTCGCAAGGAGTCGGTGATCCTGATCGAGAACATTGACGATGCCGCTGCGCCCTGCCACGATGATCTTGGATCCATCATCATCAGGAACCTCGATCGACTTAATGCCTTCGTACTCCAGCTTCCCATCGAACTTGGAGGGAACCTGCGACTGAGACGCGATGAGGCTCGCCGTACCACCAGTGTGGAATGTTCGTAGTGTGAGCTGCGTACCCGGCTCACCAATGGACTGGGCTGCGATGATGCCGACGGTTTCTCCGGGCTGGATAATCCTCCCGGTGGTCAGGTTGCGTCCATAGCACAGGGCACAGATGCCTCGTTTCGCCTCGCATGTAAGCACAGAGCGAATCTCTACCGTTTCAATCGACGTCTCTGCGATGCGGTTTGCCGTTTCCTCATCTATCAACTCACCAGCCGCAACTATCACGTCGCCACTCATCGGGTCAATCACATCATGCACTGCCACACGCCCAAGAATGCGCTCGGAGAGAGGCTCCTTGACATCTTCGCCCTCCTTGAGCGCGCCCGTCACAACGCCTCGGATGGTGCCGCAGTCCTCCATCGAAATGATGGCATCCTGGGCGACATCTACGAGCCGACGGGTCAAGTATCCCGCATCGGCAGTCTTCAGCGCTGTATCGGCAAGACCCTTGCGCGCACCGTGGGTGGAGATGAAGTACTCAAGAATCGAGAGACCTTCACGGAAGTTGGCAATGATCGGGTTTTCAATGAGCTCGCCGGTAGCTCCGGAAAGACTCTTTTGGGGCTTAGCCATGAGACCACGCATGCCGGCAAGCTGTCTGACCTGCTCTTTCGAACCTCGTGCGCCGGAGTCAACCATCATATAGAGTGAGTTAAACCCAGCCTTGCCATGTTGCAGGGATTCAAAGAGCTTCTCTGCCACACGCGTCGTCGCGCGGGTCCAGATATCGATCACCTTGTTATATCGTTCTCCGTTGGTGATGAAGCCACGGGTGTACTGGCTGTAAACTTCATCCACATTCTTTTGTGCACGGTTGATGATCTCTTCCTTTTCCTTCGGGATTGTCACATCATCGAGGCTCACGGATAAACCACCGGCAGTTGCATAGCGGAACCCGGTTTCCTTAAGTGCATCCAGAAATTCGGCGGTTTTCAGGTTCCCTACTTTTCGGAATGAGTTGGCAATAATTTGCACAAGTCTCTTCTTGTTCAGCAGCTCATTGATGAACCCGATCTCCTTTGGGACGATCTGATTGAAAAGGACACGCCCCGACGTCGTTTCGACCATTTTGCCGCCGATCCGGACTTTGATCCGGGCGTGGAGCCCGACCTTGCCATAGTTGTGCGCTATGATCACTTCCTCCGGTGACGAGAACAGGAGACCTTCTCCAACATCACCTGCCTTCGACTTGGTCAAATAGTAGCAGCCGAGCACTTGATCCTGCGTTGGTGTCACTATCGGGGCACCACTTGCAGGTGAAAGGATATTATGACTTGAGAGCATCAGGATGCGCGCCTCAAGCTGAGCGTCAAACGACAGCGGCACGTGAACCGCCATTTGGTCGCCATCAAAGTCCGCATTGAATGCGGTACAGACCATGGGGTGAATCCGGATCGCCTTTCCCTCCACCAGCACAGGTTGGAACGCCTGGATCCCAAGGCGGTGAAGCGTCGGTGCACGATTGAGCAACACCGGATGCCCATCGATAATATTCTCAAGGATCTCCCACACGTCCGAGCCCTTCTTGTCGACCATCTTCTTCGCACTCTTCACCGTTTTCACAATTCCGCGCTCGATTAGCTTGCGAATGATAAATGGTTTGAAGAGCTCGACCGCCATGTCCTTCGGAAGACCGCACTCGTGCAGCTTCAACTCCGGACCAACGACGATCACGGAACGGCCCGAGTAGTCAACGCGTTTGCCCAAAAGGTTCTGACGAAACCGTCCCTGTTTCCCCTTCAACATATCGGATAACGATTTCAGAGCCCGGTTGTTGTCACTCCGAACGGCGTTCACCCGACGCGAATTATCAAAGAGGGAATCCACCGCCTCCTGCAACATTCGTTTCTCGTTCCGCAAGATCACATCCGGCGCCTTGATGTCAATCAATCTCTTGAGACGATTGTTGCGAATGATAACGCGACGATACAGATCGTTCAGGTCCGACGTTGCGAAGCGTCCACCCTCCAAAGGAACGAGAGGCCGAAGCTCGGGCGGAATCACAGGAATGATGTCGAGCACCATCCACTCGGGCCGGTTCAACGGTCCACCTTCACGTTCGCGGAATGCTTCCACAACCCGGAGACGCTTCAGTGCTTCCTGTTTCTTCTGGGCTGATGTTTCTTCCAAAATTTGCGCACGCAACTCGGCAGCGAGCACAGCAACATCCACTTGCTTCAGGAGATCCTTGATGGCCTCGCCGCCGATTTTGGAAACGAATCTCCTTTTATCGGTTGGCTCAAGATCATCATTGTTCTCGGGAAGGGTGGCAAGAATCTCATAATACTGCTCTTCTGAAATGAGATCCTTTCTCTGTAATCCGGTCGTCCCAGGATTGATGACGACGTATGACTCATAGTAGATGATCTTTTCGAGGTCTTTCGAGGTCAACCCTAGAATGTAGCCGATCTTTGATGGAAGAGAACGAAAATACCAGATGTGAACGATCGGCACGGCAAGGGCGATGTGACCCATCCGTTCGCGGCGAACACTCTTCTGAGTAACTTCCACGCCGCAACGGTCGCAGATGATCCCCCGATACCGGATGCGTTTGTATTTCCCGCAATGGCATTCCCAATCCCTCACTGGCCCGAAGATCTTCTCACAGAAAAGACCGTCCTTCTCCGGTCGGAAGGATCGGTAGTTGATCGTTTCCGGCTTCGTCACTTCTCCGTGCGATCGCTGCAAGATCATATCGGACGAGGCGAGGCTGATGGTGATCTTTGTGAAGTTCTTCTTGGCTTCCCTGTCCTGATGCATAAATGCCATTGTCTTCCTCCAACCAAAAATGTCCTGTGTAAGTCCCGCTGTGGCGGGTCGAACCGATTCACCGGCAGGCATGCACGATGAACCTTCACCCTCCCATCCTCGGAAGGGGTAATCTTGATGTCAGTCGAGTTTCACGTTGAGACCGAGTCCCATCAATTCACGGATAAGCACGTTGAACGATTCCGGGATGTTCGACTCGGGAAGATTCTCTCCCTTGACAACTGCTTCGTATACCTTTGCGCGCCCCGCAACATCGTCACTCTTTACAGTCAACATCTCCTGAAGGACGTGCGCCGCGCCGTAGCCTTCCAGCGCCCATACTTCCATCTCACCGAAACGTTGACCGCCGAACTGGGCTTTGCCACCCAAGGGCTGTTGCGTGATCAAGGAATACGGACCAATCGACCGTGCATGGATCTTGTCATCGACGAGGTGCGAGAGCTTGAGCATATATATGTACCCGACGGTCACTTCCTGGTCGAACTTCTCGCCGGTACGGCCATCATACAACACTGACCTCGAGCTCTCGTTCAATCCAGCCTTCTTCAACTCCGCTTTTACGTCCTCCCACGTCGCCCCATCGAAAATTGGGGAAGCATACGTGACGCCAAGCGCCTTTGCTGCCCAGCCAAGAGCGGTTTCGTAAAGCTGGCCGAGGTTCATTCGGGAAGGTACGCCGAGAGGATTGAGCACGATGTCCACCGGCGTTCCATCGGGCAGGAAAGGCATATCCGCAGCCGGCACGATACGAGACACCACACCCTTATTGCCGTGGCGCCCGGCCATCTTGTCGCCAACCGAGAGCTTTCGCTTCTTGGCCACATACACCTTTGCCAGCTGAACCACACCGGGTGGGAGCTCATCGCCGAGCTGAATTTTGTTCTTCTCGTGACGGAATTCTTCCTCGATCCCGCTGAGGCGGTCGAAGTAGTTTGTAAAGATCTTGTTGATTATGGTGTTCTTTTTCTTGTCCTCCACCCACTCGACGGAGTAATCAAGTTTCTCAATCTCCTCGTAGGTCTGGAAGGTGTCCACCTTGAATTGCGTCCCGCTCCGGAAGACCACATTGCCGTCGGTATCGCGCACACCTACAGATTTTTCGTCTGCAAGAACTATATCGAGCTTCTTTGCCAACCGCTCGCGCAGCTCAGCGACCATCTTTCGCCGCTGACGGTCTAGCGCGTCCGTTCGCCGCTTGTCTTCCTTCTTGGACTCTGCATCCTTCTTCTTCCGGCTGAATAGCTTCGTCGATATTACGACTCCCTTCATTCCCGGCGGGGCCTTCAGAGACGCGTCCTTCACATCGCCCGCTTTTTCCCCAAAGATCGCCTTCAGAAGCTTTTCCTCCGGGGTTGGATCAGATTCACCCTTCGGTGTAATCTTGCCGATCAGGATATCACCCTCGACAACCTCGGCCCCGATACGGACGATACCGTTTTCATCAAGGTCCTTGGTAGCATCTTCGCTCACGTTCGGTATTTCACGAGTAAGCTCTTCCTCACCGCGCTTTGTATCGCGGACCTGAAGTTCGAACTCCTCGATATGGATTGAGGTGAAGACATCCTGTGAGACGATGCGCTCGCTGATGATGATAGCGTCTTCAAAGTTGTATCCATGCCAGGGCATGAACGCCACAAGCACGTTCCGGCCAAGGGCAAGTTCTCCACCTTGCGTTGCTGATCCATCGGCGAGCACGTCTCCCTTGCGAATCTTGTCACCCGGCTTGACGATTGCCTTCTGGTTAATACACGTATCCTGGTTGGTGCGGAAGAACTTTGTCAGTTTGTATTCCACACGCCGCTTGTCATCGAAAGAGATGAGGGCTTCCGTACTGTTTTCGTCAATATCATACAGGACGACAATCCGATCGGCATCTACATAATCGACACTGCCGTTTCGCTCGGCAACGATGACTGTGCGCGAATCATGAGCGATCTTCTCCTCAAGGCCTGTCCCCACCACCGGTGCCTCAGGCACGAGAAGAGGAACGGACTGACGCTGCATGTTCGATCCCATGAGGGCGCGGTTCGCATCGTCGTGCTCAAGGAAAGGAATCAACCCTGCTGCCGCACTTACGATCTGGTTCGGGGCAACATCCATGTACTGAACCTCGTCGGGTTTGACCACCGGGAAGTCACCCTGAAACCGTGCCTTCACACGATCACCCTGGAAGTTGCCACGGCCGTCAATGGGAGCGTTGGCCTGGGCAATAGTGTAGGTATCCTCCTGCTCTGCGTTGAGGAATTCAATCTCTTCCGAGACGCGTCCATTTTTCACCTTGCGGTACGGAGTCTCTATGAACCCGAATTCGTTCACGCGGGCATGGATACAAAGAGATGAAATCAAACCGATGTTCGGACCTTCCGGCGTCTCGATCGGGCAAAGGCGACCGTAATGGGTGTAGTGTACGTCGCGGACTTCGAACCCCGCTCGTTCACGGGTTAAACCACCAGGACCGAGTGCAGACATGCGGCGCTTGTTCGTCAGTTCAGCCAGTGGGTTTGTCTGATCCATAAACTGCGAGAGCGGGTTCGTTCCGAAGAATGCGTTTATGACACTGCTTATCGTTCGCGCATTCACAAGGTCCTGCGGTGTCATGTTCTCATTATCGCGAATGTTCATCCTTTCACGGATGGTACGCGCCATACGGGCAAGCCCAATGTTGAACTGTTGGGCGATCTGCTCACCGACGGTCCTCACACGACGGTTGCCAAGATGATCGATGTCATCAACTGCCCGTTTCCCCTGTTGGAGCTCGATAAGGTAGTTGATGATGGCAACGATATCCTGCTTTGTCAGGGTGGTGGTGCTGACCGGGACACTCAGGTTCAGCTTGCTGTTGATGCGGTAGCGACCGACATCGCCGAGATCATACCTCTTTTCGTTGAAGAAGAGACGGTCGATGAGGGTCTTTGCAGTATCCAGGTCCGGCGCATCACCCGACCGAAGCTGACGGTAAATGGCACCGAGAGCGTCCTCTTCGGAGCGTGAAGCGTCCTTTGAAATCGTATTGGCGATGACGGAAGTTTCGTTGCCTGTGGGGCGGAGGAAACGGATCTTCTTGACACCTGTCTTCTTGATCCGCTTAATATGTTCTTCGTTCAGCGTTGCATCCTTGCTGATGAAGATCTCGCCAGTCTTCTTGTCCACCACATCACTGCAAATGACCCGACCTTCATAGTCCTTCAAGTCGACCTTATTGACATCGACCTCCTCAACAAGATTGAAGAGCTCCAGGATCTCATCATCGGAAGAATATCCCAACGCGCGCAACAGGGTCGTAACCGGGAATTTCTTTTTCCTGTCAATGTACGCGTACATGATGTTGTTGATGTCAGTCGTGAACTCAACCCATGACCCACGGAATGGAATGATGCGTGCCGAAAAAATGGGCGTTCCGTTGGGGTGAATCGATTCACTGAAGAAAACGCCCGGCGACCGGTGCAACTGGCTCACCACCACACGCTCGGCGCCGTTGATGATGAACGTTCCCCGGTGCGTCATTGTCGGAAGGTTGCCGAGATAAACATCCTGTTCGATCGTGTTGACATATGCCTTGCCGTCTTCTGACTTCTGCGACAGGCGAAGCTTCGCTTTCAACGGAACGGCATACGTCAGCCCGCGTTCCTCGCACTCAGGCACACTGTACTTTTCCTTCTCAACGTAATACTCAACGAACTCGAGGAGGAAGTTCTCGCGCGCATCAGTGATGGGAAAGTTCATTTTGAACACAGCTTGAAGGCCTCGGTTTTTCCTCCGCGACGGGCTGGTATCGCGCTGGAGAAAGCTGTCCCATGACTCGAGTTGGATATTCAACAGATCCGGCGCGTCAATAATCTCGGGGATGCGACCGAAAGTGATACGACCATTGGATTGGTTCTTCAAGAGCCCCACTCCTTACAATAAATAATGAAAATGCGTCCACCCCAATCTCTCGGAAGAGATGGCCTCTCAACTCATGCTGCTACTTCCACTGCAAACGAGGAATAATGATAACGGGAATCAATCCTGCCCCTCACCCCCAGTCATACTAAACAATAAAACAGCCAGCCGATAACGGGAATTCTAATAGAATACCCCGTTATCGGCTGGTCTTACAGGGATGGAACGAAAGGGTCCACAATTTTCCGATGTCAGTGGATTGAAAAAGTTTTGGAATCAAATCGTCGTCTCGTCATGAGCAACGACGGCTGCCGAAATTACTTCAGTTCTACTTTCGCTCCGGCTTCTTCCAATTCCTTCTTCAACTTCTCTGCATCGTCCTTCGACACGCCCTCTTTGACAGGCTTCGGGGCGCCGTCCACGAGATCCTTTGCCTCTTTCAAGCCGAGGCCAGTTGCTGCGCGGACGACCTTGATGACGTTGATTTTCTGTGCTCCGGTTTCCTTCAGCAACACCGTAAACTCGGTCTTCTCTTCCGTTGCAGGAGCCGCTCCACCCGCCGCCGGCATCATACCGCCCATCATCACCGGTGCTGCGGCAGTAACGCCAAATTTGTCTTCCAGTGCCTTCTTCAACTCGACCGCCTCGAGGAGCGTGAGTTTTTCAATCTTCTCTACAATTTCAACTACTGCCGACATGATGTTTCTCCTTATGTATATAAACAATTCTTGGTTCCCGGTTCTTTCAAGAAACCGGCGATCAGGCTGCCTTCTTTTTTTCGATTTCTCCGATGACGCTGACAAGATCCCGGAGTACGGCATTGATTACCGTTGGCACACCTGTAAGTGGTGACTGGATGCTGCCAAGAATACTTGCCATCATTTCCTTGCGCGATGGGAGCTTTGCCAATTCAGCGAGCCGCGCACCATCGTATACCTCCTTGTCGAGCACGCAGACCTTCAACGAGAGTTTGCTATGCTTCTCACTGAATTTCTGGATGATTTTTGCAGGCACAACGGGATCATTGAACGCAAACGCAACACCGGTTGGCCCGACGAGCTTGTCGTACACCTTATCATACCCGGTGACGCTTTCCAGCGCCTTTCGGATCAACGTGTTCTTCACGACCCTGTAGTCCACGCCTGACTTCCGGAACTCCCGACGCAATTCAGTCGCCTGTTCTACGGTCAGACCTCCAAAGTCAGTAAAAAACATCCCCTGCGCCCGGCCGACAACCTCAGTGACCTCAGCAACGATCTGTTCTTTTTCTGAGCGTTTCATTGTTCCTCCCTACTTGCGTAGGTATTAGTGTCGTGCTTAGAGAGAAGCCCTGGTCACTTGCGGTATGATTCTCTCCGCGGAGTGCCAGGCAATAAGCAAAACGATGTTAAGTGTGAGTGCGTAATTTCTGTTTAATGCGCTGCAACCTGGTTGCGGTCGATCTTGACGCCCGGTCCCATAGTGCTGGAAAGGGAGATACTCTTGATATACGTCCCCTTTGCCGACGCTGGCTTCAGTCGTATGACCGTGTTCAGGAATGCATGGATATTATCTGCGAGCTGCTTCCCCTCAAAATTTGCCTTGCCCACTGTCGCATGGAGGATGCCGGCCTTGTCGACGCGGAATTCAATCTTGCCGGCTTTAACTTCCTTGACTGCCTTGGCTACATCCGCCGTGACTGTTCCACTTTTGGGGTTGGGCATCAACCCTCGCGGACCGAGCACCTTCCCGAGCTTTCCAACTTCGCCCATCACATCCGGCGTCGCGATAATGACGTCGATGTCCGCCCAACCACCTTGAATTTTCTGAATGTAATCGGCAAGACCAGCATGGTCCGCACCGGCAGCTTTCGCTTCCTCGTCCTTTGGTGGCTTCGCGAGGACAAGAACCCGAACCTCCCGACCGATGCCATGGGGAAGGGAAACCGTCCCTCGGACCGCCTGATCGGCTTTCTTGGGGTCAACCCCAAGACGGACCGAAATGTCAACAGCCTCAACAAATTTCGCCGTTGCCCCCTGTTTCACGATTGAGACTGCATCATCTATTGTATATTGCTTCGCCGGGTCGACCTTACCTGCTACTGACTTGAACCTCTTGCTGCTCTTCATTGGTGTGTTCCTTACTTGTAGTGGTACGATCGTCGGGCGAACCGCGCCGGACTCCCACGCGTTGATTGAACCAGTTATTCTTCTACCGTGATGCCCATGCTGCGAGCGGTTCCGGCAATCATACTCATTGCTGCTTCCACATCTGCCGCATTCAGGTCGGGCATTTTCATTTCAGCTATTTCCCGAACCTGCTTCTTCGTCACCTTCCCCACCTTGTTGCGGTTCGATTCAGCTGAGCCCTTTTCAACTTTTGCCGCCTTGGCCAATAAGATCGCGGCCGGAGGAGTTTTGGTAATGAAAGTAAACGACTTGTCTGAAAAGACCGTTATGACTACAGGGATCACAAGGCCCATCTGTGCCTGGGTCCGAGCGTTGAACTGTTTGCAGAACTCCATTATGTTGACACCCTTCTGACCGAGCGCTGGACCAACTGGAGGAGCGGGATTTGCCTGGCCCGCCGGAATCTGCAGCTTCACGAAACCAACGACTTTCTTCATCGTTATCTTCTTTCAGCTAAACTGGGAACGCTGTGAATGACTATTTTTCTGCCTCTACCTGACTGAAATCCAACTCAACGGGAGTCTTCCGTCCGAAGATTGAGACCATAACCTTCAACTTCATTTTTTCTTCATTGATTTCCTGGACGAACCCGTTGAAGTTGTTGAATGGCCCGTCCGTTACCTTTACGGCATCGCCGGTTTTGAAAGGGACCTCTACAACTTCGACGTCTTTTCGGGCCTCGATCTTGCCGATGAGCCTCCGGACTTCGGCGGTTTGCAGCGGAGCCGGGGCGTTCTTCGGTCCTACAAAGCTTATGACAGACGGTGTATTCAGAATAATGTGCGTCGTCTCCTTATCGAGAATAGCCTCCACGAGAATGTAGCCGGGGAAAAACGTTCGTGTCTTGCTCTTCTTCTTTCCATCCTTTACTTCAAACACCTTCTCAGACGGAACGATGACGGATCCGACACGATCGGTGAGTCCGGCCTGCGCAATCTCGTTCTCGATGTATGCTTTTACTTTGTTCTCATGGCCCGAGTAAGTCCGGACAACGTACCATTTTTTTTCCACCACACTCACCTTACAGGGATTCTAATATTCTTGTCAGCGTTTCGCTGACGACAGTGTCGACTACAAACACGAACGCCGACACAATCAGACAGACCACAAGCACAACCACTGTCGAATCACGCAGATCATCCTTCTTGGGCCATGTGACTTTGTTCATTTCTTTCACTACATCCGTGAAGAACGCTATAATCTTCTCTTTCATAAAATCGGGTCGTTAGTTAATATCGTTCGATTGAACTACTCAACATCCACAGAATTCCTTGCACGTGAGGAGGGACTTGAACCCCCAACCTGCGGTTTTGGAGACCGCTGCTCTAGCCAATTGAGCTACTCACGTATTCAGTCTCCCGTACCGCCTTGGAGCGGGAGAAGCTACTCCAGCCAATTGAGCTACTAGGGTATACGAGAGATTGTGGAGATGGAATGCCCTTCCCCTGACGCCGCTTGCCTACCGTGTTTCCTTGTGAGTCGTGTGCTTGGCACAGAACCGGCAAAACTTCTTGTACTCCACCCGCCCGGTCTGCTTCTTCTTGTTCTTTGTGGTCGAATAGTTTCTACGTTTGCAGTCGGTGCACTCTAACGTAATAATGTCTCTCACGGCAATACTCCAGGTATCGAACAATGAATACTTTTCACTCGAGCTTGCGACCGGGATTGAACCGGTGACCTCTTCCTTACCAAGGAAGTGCTCTACCAACTGAGCTACGCAAGCATCGCCGCAAATGCTCGCTCTCTGTGACCTCTTACCAGCAACTTCTTTTGCTTCGAGCGGGAGACGGGACTCGAACCCGCGACCAACAGCTTGGAAGGCTGTGACTCTACCAACTGAGTTACTCCCGCAGCGAGTTCCCTTGCCGTGGGCAGGGGAGGATTCGAACCTCCGAAGGCCTGAGCCGACAGATTTACAGTCTGTTGCGTTTGACCGCTTCGCTACCTGCCCGATGTCTCAAGTCCCCGACCCGGCCCTAACGAGAGCTGGCGATGGGGCTCGAACCCGCAACCTGCTGATTACAAATCAGCTGCTCTACCAATTGAGCTACGCCAGCAACAAAATACACCTTCTTTGACGCAAGCTTCCGCAATCATGGGAGAGAACGTGCCTGCGAGGGGCAAAACTTGAGAGCTTAGTCCATAAATATAACAATTTAATCCAAAGAGTCAATCAGTTTTTGACCACAATTGGGAGAATTCAGCTTAACTGGGTAAGAGCAAATCGGGGATCAACGGGTTTGTGAATCCAAAACTTGCAGCCAACGCCTCGCTTCTTCAGAAGCCGGATTATAGCTGATTGCAAGCTGGAAAGCCTGGTGTGCCTCGGCTAAACGACCCACACCGTGAAAATACCTCCCCCGTGAAAGATAAGAACTCGTATAAAGATTGGTTACAACGTCCTCCAACCTCCCTGCTCGGAGGGAAGACCTGAGTGAATAATCAACAACAGGGGGTTCATGGAATACTGAATCCCGAAACAGTCGAAATGCGAGACCCTCAGGGACCCGTTGCAGTCCGCGAGTAAATTCCGGCTCAATTTCGGGGGTAACATAAACCGGCCGGTCGGGAAGTGAACAATGAATGAAACTGGCGATCATCTCTTCAAACCTCGCTTGAATAATCGAGGGGTTGTATTTCTGATCGTGCTCGAATTTATATAATTCCCTGGTAAAGGCCTCCACCTGAACCTGAGACTCTTGAATGAGCCAGGGGAACCGGCTCTCCAATTCCGTCAGATACCATGATCGTCGAAGCAGTTCCTTATCCACAACCACCACATCCGGCCGGACTCTCTTGACCAATTGATAGTAGTACGATGCCGAAACCCAGTAGTCCCATTGGTATGAAAACACAAGCGCATTGGGTTGAAGCGAAGCGAACATGTTCCGTGTGTAGTCTTCTACAATGTAATTCTCGCTCTCGTTGATCTTCTCATAGTATGAGGCCAGCGGTGCCAACGAGATTATCACTGTACTGGCGTACACTGCTCCAGCCTTCACTTGGGAAGAGTCCGCCACGAGGGACACGAGAAACAATAACCCACAACCAGCCCAAATTGCAACAATGAGATACGACAGAAGGAAATATGAATCGATGTCGTGGATGTCGTAGTTGATCGAATAAAGCAGACATGTAAAAAAAAGCAGAAGTGTCGCCAGTGCCAGCATCCTGTGTGCCCGCCATAGCACCACAATGCCGACCAACGCAGCAATCAAGCCAACGTACGCGAACTCTTCCGGCAAGCCATCCCGGAAATACTTGAACTGTCGACCTGCGGAATCCGTGAAGAACGTGATCCACACTCGATACTGCTTACCGCTGAGATGCCAGAAGAACTTTTCCAGCGTTACGGTATCCCCCCAGTTCATCGCAGGTGCCCGCACCGCTCTGATAGGAAGATAGAGATACACAGAAAGCCCCAGGAGAAACGGCATCCCCATACTCCCTATCCGTTTCCAGGCGGACCCGCCATAACCTTGCATCGCAAAGTAGAATAACAAGAACCCTGGTGCGAGCAACATTGTTGTCATGTGGTTTGCAAAGGCCAACCCGAGTGCAAAAGCAAAAAGGAGCCACCACGCATTTCGTCTCTCTTCATTCGCCTTCAAGAACAGGAGTGTAACGACGGAAAGAAACAAGACATGAAGCGAGTAAACTTCTATCGACACAGCCTGCGACCAATATGTTTCTGAGAAAGCAAGAAGGAGTGTCGCACAGGTACTGGCCACAACAGTAGCCGCACGCCTTCTCTCCTCGCCCTTGAAATTGATCACGCGTGTCGCCCGACCGACGATGTTGAGGATATGGTGAACGACATGGAAAAAGAAGAATACCCCAACCGCACAAAGAAACGCCGCCATAATATTGAGCCGAACAATTTCCTCCGTTGCGATCGGGAGATGGGAAAAGACCCACCCGATTAGCGTAAACAACGGGTAGCCGCTTGGATGTGCAACACCTAGCGTGTAAGCCACAGCGGCCAACTCACCGCTATCAATAAAACCGACTGTTGGTGCTAATGTCTTCGAGTACACGCCAAACGCCACCAGTGACACAAAAAGAGCGGTCCAGCGCGGTGACAAGAATATCGTTCGCAGCAATTGCATTGTGATCAGAGGGATCGTACGTGTTGTGTATTCGAAATGAACATCGTGCGGACTTCTTTCATCATTCCTGCGACATCGATTTTGAGCGTCTCGCCCCCTCGACGGTCGAGAAATCCGGCAAGGAGCTCGAGTTTCTCACCATCCGGGAGAATTGTAGAGCGGTCCTCAAGAGTGATTCGGTGGAGTGTTTCAAGTCGTCGGTATAATTGGTATGCCTCGATCAGCCGATCGCTGTCGGCAACCGAGAGAAAAATCTCGCGCCCCTTACGGATTACTTCACAGGTTGGCAATCCCTTGAGCTCGGGATGCTCGGCAGCAAACCTCAACTGGATGATTTGCGCGAGGAATTCAATGTCTACCATCCCCCCTGCCCCGAGTTTGAAGTCAAAGTATTCAGTTGATTGCGTGAGGCTCCTCGTTTCAGTCTTCCTCCGCATCGCAACTATTGTTTCCACCCAATTCTCAGGGAGTGGGGAATGATAGACAAACGCATCCACGGATCGAGCCACGTGATCGGCAATGGACTGGTCACCGGAAACGAACCGGAGTCGTGTGAGCGACTGTCGTTCCCACAGCGATGAGCGGCTTTTAAGATAGGTGGCGTAAGCCAAGGAATCAACCACCAACGGCGCATTCTTTCCCTCCGGACGGAGACGGGCGTCAACGTCGTAGAGCTTTCCCTCACTTGACAGCGCCGACAACCGCTGCATTGTGGAAGAAGCCAGTTTCTCAAGCCGGGCGCTCTCTTGCGGCGACCGCGAGTCCGCGACAAAAATGATGTCGAGATCAGCATCGAAGGTAATTTCTTTTGTGCCGTACTTTCCCAAGGCAAATATGGCCAGAGGAGGACTCTTCATCCGCTTCGTTGATGACTCCGAAGCCAGCACACTCGTCACAACGGCATCGGCCAGCGTTGAAAGCTCCGACGTGAGTTCCGAAAATGCAATCACGCCGAGGACGTACCGAATCCCCGCTCGCATCTCCTCGCGTCTCTTGATTGTCGATAGCTGTTCTCTGGGGTCTTGCAACCCGGCAAACCCCTCATTCAACATCTGGCTGGATCCGGCTATCTCTTCGAACAGCAATTGGTCAGCTGCCAGACCTTTCGCAAAGCGCGGACTCGTGGCGCAGACGCTCACTACGAGCCTTCTGAAACCGTCTTCCTCCAGTTGCCTGTAAAATTGGTCGGGAAATTTCTGCGCTCCAACAAGAAGGACCAGATTGGCAAGCGTCATATTCGGGTTCGGTGTTTCTCCGATATCACGGAACAGGTCCCCTGCAATCGCGCGAATAGACTCTCGCGAACGGAGATCCAGTTCTCTCGTCTCGGAGAGTGAACTCCCTGACAACATGTACATCAGGTTCTTCGATGCCTGGTGAATATCCTGAAAGCCATAGCGGCGAAGTGCTTCCCCTATCCTCTCCTGTGAAGACCCGCCATCAATGACCGTGAGGATATCGGGATGCTCTTCCGTCGCGTCAACAGAGAGAACATCCTGAAAAATGCGTTTTACATTGCTGCGGTGCTCGCCGACAACCTGCCGCAGCTCGCCGCTCGAGGAAAAGCCCATACGTCTCGCAAGCGTATGCAGCATCGCTTCATCCTTTGGCATGGAGTGAGTTTGTGTATTGAGCATGGTTTGTAATCGATGCTCCAGCGTCCGGAAGAATGTGTATGCAGTGGCAAGGTCTTCTGATTCACGCTTGCTGAGAAACTGTTCCGCGGAAAGGAGTTCAAGAGTGTGCAGTGTGTTTGCCCCGCGTATCGTCTGGTTCTTTCCGCCGTTGACCAGTTGAAGACTCTGGACGATGAACTCGACATCCCGGATTCCTCCTGACCAGAGCTTGACATTCTCCTCATCCCCAATTGCCGCTTCGATTCTTGCCTTAATCCGCGCAATTGACTCGGATGGGTTGTGGAAAAAAGTTCGCGGGTACACGAACGGCTCGAGCTGCGCCAAAAACTCCCCGCCGAATTCCTCATCCCCCGCAACCGGCCTTGCCTTGATGAGCATTTGACGTTCCCACAGTTCGCCCCGTGATTCATAATAGAGAAGATAACTCTTCAGTGATCGTGCAAGAGGTCCCGCACCGCTCTCAGGACGAAGCCGGGTATCAACTCTATAAAAATGCCCTTCCGTTGTGGACTGAGAAAGATTCTGTACCATCCGTTCGACAAACTTGTTGAAATACTGATGGAACGAAACGCCATCGCGTTCGCCCTCATCCTTGTACACAAAAAGAACATCAATATCCGAACTGTAGTTGAGTTCTCGGCCACCAAGTTTCCCAAGACCTATCACAGCGTAGGGAGTCTCAGGCGGTGGCCCGAATTTCTCGTTTACCTGTTGGGCTGCCACACGACAAGATGACTTCACCATTGAGTCGGCGAGATCTGAGAGCTCTTCAGTGACAACCCGCAGGTCTGCGTTGCCCAGAATATCACGCACACCGATCCTGAGGATCTCTCGCCGATAGAGACGCTTCAAGGCATCCAGCCTCCGATCGGGCTGGACGAACATCTTGAATGTCCGTTCCACTTCATCCAGAAGGAGCCGTTGTGCTTGCTTTCGAAGAAGAACATCGGATGCGGTGAGCCAGCGAAACAACTCGGGGTCACGGACCAGAATATCCGCGAAGTACTGTGAGAAGCCAAAGGTCGTCACCAGAACATCCATCAGCGGAGGATATTTGACAAGATCGCCGAACAAGGAGGCCTTGCTCATCGTCGCTTCGGTGAACCGGAGAAGATTGGTGATCGCCATGTCCGGATCGGGCGAACCGCTGAGCCGCGATTCCAAAGCTGCGGCAAAGTCCTCAACGGGGGACTGCATTCCCGACACAACAACAAGATCATACAGAGACTTCAGATTACGTTCAGCGCGGACTGGGTCGGCGAAAATACTAAGCGGATTGTCTTGAACGGCCATGAGGATATTGATAGTACACCTCATTGTACAAAAAAGGTCGGACTTCTCCAATCACGCAAGGTGCTTCTGGATCAGAAGGTACTTCACACATCCCATAAGTAGCTTTGGAACAAAGCGCTTGTCCTTCACTAATTCGCTTCCAGTTCGAATGCCCTCTCTTGTATTGCTTTTGCCTCAATGCATGGCTATATTTTGCACAATTCGTCAATCAATCATTCCTTGGATATCATGATCAAACTCATCGCTCTCTACCGCAAACCCACTGATACGGCGGAGTTCGACAGGCATTACGACACCGTCCACACACCTCTCGTCCGACAGTATCCTGGCCTGCGGAGGCTCGAGATCACCCGCATTACCGGAGCGCCCATTGGCGAGTCGAAGTTCCATCTGATGTGTGAAATGTACTGGGATTCCAAAGATGCTATGGATACCGCGCTCGCGACTAAGGAAGGAAAGGCTGTTGCACGCGACTTGATGAGCTTTGCAGCAGACGTGGTCACTGTTTTTCATGGCGACGTCCAGTCCTGAGCGATCCAAGTACAACATCCAAACAAACGCTTCGCGAAATCCAGGATCCTGACAATTCTATAGACTCCACAAACTCTACAGACTAGTACGCTCATGTCGAAATATACCGGCAAGTCTGCTAAAGAACTCGCTTTCAAGAACATCCTCTATTCGAAATCCGACTGGAAGGCCTGTATCACGATCAACCGGCCGGAGGTATACAATTGTCTGAATCTCGAAACGCTACGCGAGCTCTCCGCCGCGTTCGAGGATGCCGCGTGGGACGACCATGTTGCCGTCCTCATTCTTTCGGGGGCGGGAACAAAGGCGTTCTGCACCGGTGCAGACATGAAGGAATGGAAAAAGGAGTTTCTCGATACGCCCAACGATTTTTACAAATGGATGGGTGTGTTCATGGAAACGTTTGAGCGGCTCCGTAACCTCGGCAAGCCGACCATTGCGAGACTAAACGGTATGGTCGTGGGGGGTGGAAATGAATTGCAGATGTCGTGCGACCTGGCCGTGGCTGCAGATGATATAGTCATCAAACACGCAGGAACCTCACGGGGAAGTGTGGCCGCGGCAGGCGCGACGCAGTGGCTCCCATTAATCGTTGGCGAACGGCGGGCGAGGGAAATCCTCCTCCTCAACGAACCGATCCCGATCAAGAAAGCGCTCGAATGGGGACTCGTCACACAGGTTGTCCCGAGGAAGAAACTCAATAAGGCTGTCGATGTGATGGCGGAAAAGCTCGTGAACAAACTCCCCGAATGCACGCGCTACACCAAACAACAGCTCAACTTCTGGAGGGATTTCTCCTGGACCATGACCATCGGACATCTTCGAGACTGGCTGACTATTCATACTTCCGCATTGGAAATCCAGGAAGGAATCAAAGCGTTTACCGAAAAGAGAGAAATTGACTATAAGCGGATCCGAACACTGACCGCGAACAAATCCAAACGATGATGGCCATACGGAAGAGAAACCTCTTGCTTCTCGTTCCATGCGCGTTTCTTCTCGGATGTGCCCCCACACCCGAGATCATGACATGGGAACCGACCGGTGGTCCGCAAGCACAGGAACTTTCCTCAATTCTCGTGGATGAAGAACAGCCTTCGCAACTCTACGCTGGGCTCGTGAGCGGAGCAGTGTATCTCTCTACAAATCGTGGGGCAAGCTGGAAGGCCATCTCTGTTGTTCGAAGCGCTACACCGATTTACCGGTTGGTTCAACATCCCGCGGACCCGAATCGTCTGTACGCCGCAACAGGAGTCGGAGTGTTTGTAAGTTCAGATCGCGGCAGAGCCTGGAACCTGATGCCTGTCGCTGGCGAACGGGCATGTCTTTCATTTACCATCGAACCATTCAACACCTCTACAATGTATGCGGGCGTCTCCGGATTGGGTGTCCTCAAAACGACAGACGCCGGCGCGACGTGGAGGCTGTCGGCCGCAGGACTCGACTCCCTACTCCTCCATCAAACGGAAGTCCATGATATCAAGATTGATCCGACCAATCCGGAACACATCCTCGCCGCCCTCTCCGGCATTGGTGTTGTTGCTTCTGCGAACGGAGGAGCAACGTGGACCCGTCTCACGGAGGTCATTGCATCCGTCGGTGTTACGCCGACGCAAATTCTCATTCATCCCAAGACCTCCGGTACGATGGTTCTGGGAATGAGCGGTGGCACGTTGTACATCTCGCGCGACGGCGGTGCAACGTGGAGCCCGACAAGATTTGGCACCGGTGGGAACTTACCGGTATCCCTCGCGCTCCATCCGGGAAACAACGAAGTGGTCTATGCCGCAACTGAGAGTGAAGCGCTCTTCTCTTCCGACTTCGGGACAACCTGGAAAACCCTTTCCGAAAAGCTTCCCCGTCTCGCGACATCACTCGCTATCTCGCCGGAAAAGGCAAATGCAACGATCTACATATATGGCCAGGGCCTGGGCCTTCAACGTTCCACTGACGATGGCAAATCCTGGGTCAACGCGGACAACGGTCTTGGAGGCTCCACGGTAACGTGTATCGTCGGGGCACGCAACAATCAAAACATCTACGCCGCGGTGGGAACGGGTGTTTATAAATTGACGGCCGGGGCATCGGGGTGGGTGCCGGCAAGCAATGGCCTGACCGGCGGTGCCATCACCTCTCTTGCCGTCGACACAGATTCGATGTCGTTTGCTTACGCGGCCACACAGAATGGTTTGTTCAAGACGACGAACAATGGTGGTGTCTGGTTCTCTGCGTCTCAGCCGATGCACGGTCGCCCCATTGCACATCTCGAGACACATCCGATTATCGGATCAAGGATGTTTCTCTCGAACGGAGACGGGCTTTTTGTCTCGACCGACCGCGGGAAGACATGGAAGCCGACCCGCCCGCTGGACGGACGATATGCGATCAACACACTGACATTTTCACCAACTAATGCGGGACTCATCTTTGGCGCCACTAACAACCAGGCGGTGATTAGAACGACAGACGGTGGTTTCAAATGGGAATCGACCCGGTACGGCCTCGCGGAGAATGACGTTCGAGGCGTCACCATTGACATGAGCAATAACCAGGTTGCCTACACATGGACGGCCCGGGGTGACGGATTCCGCTCAACAAACGGAGGCATCGTCTGGGATCGATACACGCCACCTTGGAACCCCGGTGAACGCTCTGCCATTGCCATCGACAAATACCGTCCTTCGTCTGCCGTTGCGATCGTCGAACAAAAGCGACTCTATTACACGGCGAATGCCGGCGCCACGTGGACGGAGATCCCTTTCAAACCGTTGGATGGAGATATCGAAACACTCTACTGGTCTTCACGCGCAGGAACCCTCTTCGTGGGGATGAAAAACTTGGGTGTCTATCGGTTGGTTATTGCGCCGTATTTGAAACAGCGATTCGAGGAATAGAGTGAGAGGACTCCTCGTTGCTCTTGCTGGCACTGTTCTTTGGCTACCTTCGCACCTTTTCTCTCAATCATACGGCGAACGTGATACCGACTTCCGGGTATCTCTTTCCCACAGAAGTGAACCTCCAGCCGGTCTTGAAGCCACCATTGTTACCACCAACATCTATCCCTGTGAAGGATACACCATCCGGTCAGGGGTCACATGGGAAAAGGACACCATAAGCCTTCACCTCTTCGGTTTCGTCAGACCGTCGCCATGCATTCAAAGCGGGAGTGAGGCCACAGGAACGGCTTTCGTCGGGACCATCCGCGATTCCACGTTTTTCTTTCGGATCACGTACAGAGGCGAAAGCGACCTTCATAAGGTGGTTGTCCGAAAAACAAGATTATCCGTGACTCCCATTCGCTCTGCCTTCACCGAACTCAGAGGATTCTAGCTCATGCACACACCATCATCGCGATCATACCTTGTCGTGTACGGTTTCGGATTTCACAGTGTTGTCGGACAGGGACGTCCGACCCACGCAAGAAATGACTTAAGCCAACTGACCCGGCGCGTGGCGCCGACCCTCCGTGGTCGGCTCAAATGAGCGGCGTGATGCCACCGTCTCTGGCCGGTTAACCGAGTGATTCTGAAGGATCGATGATCGTGGACCCTCCCGAGCATGAGCTTCAGATATACCGACGCCGTCTTCCCCACTGGCGTTTGCGCGGATCAGTCTACTTCGTTACATGGCGGCTTCACAACACACAGCCTGAACTCTTGCCTGAGGAACGCAAGGTGGTTGCCAATGCACTTTGCCACTTTGATGGACAGCGGTATGAGCTCACAGGTTATGTGATTATGAATGATCATGTACATCTCATCGCGTGGCCGCAGGATGACTACTCCCTGGAAGGACTTTGCCACTCATGGAAGTCGTTTACAGCCCATGAGCTGCAAAAGGAATTCCGGCGCACTGGACACATCTGGCAAGATGAATCGTTCGACCGTATTATCCGGACCGAGGGAGAGTATTATGCCAAGCTCTTGTACATTCTGAACAACCCAAGAAAGCGCTGGCCCGATGTCAGAGACTATCGATGGGTATGGGTGAAGGGCCTTTAGGCCTGCTCCCCTCTCCCTTGATCGAAAAAGCACAGTGTTGTCGGACAGGGACGTCCGACCCACGCAAGGAATAACTTCAACCACTGAATCTGCGCGTGGTGCCAACCGTCCCTGGTCGGTAAAATGGGATCAGCCTCAATCCTGTTTTTGATGGTTGCTTTTGTTGTCGGACAGGGACTCGACACACGCTGGCCGGCAGTTTGCTTTTCAGGGTCTCTCTTCCCTATCTTGTCCTCCACCAATCCTGCGACCAATACAACCATTCCACCGAGGATACACCATGTCGTTCACCCACATCATCCTGACAAAGCAGGAGAAATACGCCATCGTCCAGTTCAACCGGCCGGAGGTCCTCAACGCCCTCAACATGAGGCTGATGGAAGAACTGGTGGACGCACTGGAAATATTGGACAAGGATCCGGACGTCCATTGCATTATCCTGACGGGCAACGAGAAGGCTTTCGCAGCGGGTGCCGACATAAAGGAAATGGCGGACGCAACGGCTGTTGAGATGGTCACGCGTGACCAGTTTGCGCGCTGGGATCGCATCCGCAAGATCAAGAAGCCGATCATTGCAGCGGTCAGCGGATTTGCTCTGGGTGGAGGGTGCGAATTGGCGATGACCTGCGATATGGTAGTGGCTTCTGAGACGGCAAAGTTTGGGCAGCCCGAAATCAACATCGGCGTCATTCCCGGCGCCGGCGGAACGCAGCGACTTACGCGAGCGGTCGGGAAGGTGAAGGCCATGGAGATGGTCCTGACCGGGCGAATGATCTCCGCAGATGAGGCGTTACGGTGGGGACTCATCAACAAAGTCGTCCCGGTGGAGTCCTACCTCGAAGAAGCAAAAGCGTGGGCAAAGGAGATCGCTTCGAAGCCTCCTGTGGCCGTGAGGCTCGCCAAGGAATCGGTCCTCAAGGCGTTCGACACGACAATAGAAGGAGGACTGGAATTCGAGCGGAAGAATTTCTATCTCCTCTTCGCTTCGGATGACCAGAAGGAAGGGATGAAGGCATTCGCTGAGAAAAGAAAGCCGGAGTGGAAGGGGAAGTAAGAGAATTGTCAATGTTCAATTGACAATTGTTAATGGTCCACCGATCCATCAAACCAACCAACGACATGGCACTGCCAACGTTTGAGACTCTTCTCTATTCTATCCAGGACGGTGTCCTGACGATCACCATGAACCGTCCGGAAGTACACAACGCATTCAACGAGCAGATGAAGAAGGAACTGAATGATGCTTTCAAGGAAGCGGAGAAAGATCCCACCGTCCGGTGCGTTGTGCTGCGGGGTGCGGGCGACAAGGCATTCTGCTCGGGACAGGACCTGAAGGAACACGGTGCATTGAAGCGTTCGCTGAAAGAGTCTCTCGAAAAATCCTACAACCCGCTGGTACGCAGGATGCGAGCGATGGAGAAGCCGGTCATCGGAATGATCAATGGTGTTGCAGCGGGGGCGGGATGCAGCGTCGCCCTGGCGTGCGACATGCGGATCATGTCTTCCACAGCAAAGCTGATCGAGGTCTTTATCCGGATTGGTCTCGTTCCCGACTCCGGCTCGCACTGGTTCCTCCCCCGCCTCGTCGGGATGGCCCGCGCATTCGAGTACGCGGCAACAGGCAGGGATGTGAATGCCGAAGAAGCCGAACGAGTCGGTCTCGTGAACAAGGTCGTGCCGCCCGAACAACTTGAGAAGGCAACCATGGAGATCGCCGCCTCCCTCGCCCAGGGACCAACGAGGTCCATCGGCCTCATCAAACGAACGTTGAACAAGGCTCTTATCTCCGACCTTGATGCGCTGCTCGACTACGAGGCCTCCATCCAGCAAGCGGCCTCCGAGACCGAGGACCACAAGGAAGGCATCGGGGCGTTCCTGGAAAAAAGGAAGGCGACCTTCAAAGGAAGGTGAATCAAACAACTTTGTTTCATAGGCGGACATGATCAAGACAATAGGTGTTATCGGCTCGGGAACCATGGGTAGCGGCATCGCCCACGTCGCTTCCGCCGCCGGCCTTGACGTTGTATTGCACGATGTGTCCTCGGACGCGCTGAAAGTGTCGATGGAACGGATCAAGTCCGACCTGCGGCGGAGCGTGGAGAAAGGAAGGATCACGACCACGCAGGCAACCGAGGTTATGGCTCGCATCCATCCCCGGAAGCATTTCAATGATCTGGGTGAGGCAGAGTTCATCATCGAAGCGGCCATCGAAGACCTGAATGTGAAGCGGGGGATCTTCAAGAAACTGGATGCCATTGTCCCGCCGGAGGCTGTTCTCGCCACCAACACCTCTTCCCTCTCCATCACTGCCATCGGTTCACTGACAAAGACACCCGCGTCGGTTGTCGGGATGCACTTCTTCAATCCTCCACCACTCATGAGGCTGGTTGAAGTGGTGCGGGGCACACAGACCTCAGACCATGCCGTTCAGGTGGCCACCGAACTTGCCCTGAAGATGGATAAGGTGCCTGTGGTTTGCAAAGACACTCCCGGATTTATCG
>Ga0209640_10000147_pt1 | contig 47840 bp, 43 predicted proteins | sample RifCSP10_1_FD_184018 | JGI IMG/M metagenome (GOLD analysis project Ga0209640, IMG submission 184018) | Soil microbial communities from Rifle, Colorado - Rifle CSP2_sed 10_1 (SPAdes) (version 2) | ecosystem: Environmental > Terrestrial > Deep subsurface > Rock core/Sediment | place: Rifle...
CAACGCGGCCGTCTCTGCCAGGATCGCTCCCTTGAGCGTGGGCTCGAGCTCCGGGAGCCACTCGGGTGAGTGCGGCGCAGGCACTGCAGCACCCGTGCGCCTGGCTTCGGCAAGGCGTGCGGGGCTGACTGCTCCGATGTGCAGCAGGACGGCTGGAACGCCCGAGCGGCCGTACTCGGCGAAATCCTCGGACGTCATTTTCGCGGGCATGTCGACGACGCGATCGGCGCCCATCGCCGTGCGCAGCGCCGATGCCAGCCTGGTGGTCAACGCCGGGTCGTTGAAGACCGGTCCGATTCCGGCGTTCGCAAACTCGATGATCGGCTCGCGCGGGGCGCCGGCCGCGAGCGCTTCGGCTCTGGCGATGCGCTCGATGGACGAGACGACCCTCTTTCGCGCGTCTTCGTTGAACGTGCGCACGCTCAACTCCATCCTGACTTGATCGGGAATGATGTTGCCTTGCGTGCCGCCGTGAATCGATCCGATTGTCACGACGAGCGGGTCCAGCGGGTTGTTTTCGCGCGCGACGATCGTTTGCAGGCTCATCACGGTGCGCGCCGCAATCACAATAGGGTCGACCGTGTTGTGCGGCGCGGCTCCATGCCCCCCGCGTCCGACGATGGTGATGACGGGCGCCGTCATCGACGCGCGGAAGAAACCAGCGTGGTAACCGATCGTTCCGGCTGGCAGCGTATCGTCGTCGTGTAGGCTGAGAGCGAAATCGGGCTTTGGGAAGCGTGTGAAGAGCCCGTCCTTGAGCATCGCTGCCGCACCGCTGACCGTTTCCTCAGCGGGCTGTCCCACGAGCATCAGCGTTCCCTTCCACATCTGGCGATGGCTCGCCATCCAGGCAGCCGTGCCGATCCACGCGGTCATATGCAGGTCGTGGCCGCAGGCGTGCATCACGGGAACGGCCAGGCCGGCGGCATTCTTGGTGGTGGCCTTGCTCGCAAACGGCGCTCCGGTCTTCTCCTCCACCGGCAGAGCGTCGAGCTCCGTCCGCAGCATGGCGGTCGGGCCTGATCCGTTGCGCAGCAGCGCGACGATCCCGGTGCCGCCGACACCCGTCGCCACGTCGTACCCGAGCGACCGTAGACGCGCGGCAAGTGTGGCCGCCGTGCGTGCTTCCTGAAACGCCAGCTCGGGATTACGGTGCAGGTCCTGGTACAGCGCGGCCAATTCCGGATAAAGTGCGTCGATCGCCGACTGTGTTGTGGGCACGGTCTGCCCCCGCAGCAAAGCAGGCTCGAGCGCGAGCAAAGTAGCAAGCATCAGGCCGCAGGCGGTTCGTCGCATCGGGGTCGATCATAAATCAGGCCGGAGGAGCGTATGAATCTCCAGGAGCTGCGAACACTCGTCGATTATCACTATTGGGCGCGCGATCGGCTGCTCGACGCGGTGGACCGTCTCTCGCCAGAGCAGTTGAACAAGGATCTCGGCAACAGCTTTCCATCCATTCGCGACACGCTCGTTCATCTGTACGGGGCCGATCGAATCTGGTGCGATCGCTGGGAAGGCGAATCGCCCCGGTCGATGCCGAATCCGGTCGAATACCGGGACCTGGCCGGCATCCGCAGCGCGTGGACGGAGCAGGAGCGCAAGGTGCGGGCCGTCCTCGAAAGGCTTGGCGAACAAGGAGTTGGACAGCCGATCGAGTACCGAACGACCGGCGGTCAGCCCCAGGCCCAGCCGTTCTGGCAGATGCTGCAGCACGTGGTCAACCACGGGTCTTACCACCGCGGGCAGGTGACGACGATGATGCGCCAGCTCGGGCAGTCGCCGCCAAAAAGCATGGACTTGATTACGTTCTATCGCGAACGCGCCACGGCAGCTATCTAGCGAGGCGAAGCCATACCTCGTATACTCGCCCGTCTGAGCGGAGCCTCGCTAGAATTGGCGTCCTCAAATGTCACGGAGGAGTGTATGCGACGTGTGAAATCGATAGCCCTGGGTATTGCCTTGGTACTCGCCGGCGTCGCCGGCGGATTCCAGCTGCGGGCGCAGGCGCCGGCGGCTGGCACACAGACGCAGGCGCCCGCTCCGCCGCCGCCTGCCGACACCGCGGCACTTCGCGCGCAGTACGAGCAGTGGCGGAAGGACTTCAAGACATGGGGGAAGTGGGGCGCCGACGACAACAAGGGCGCGTCGAACCTGATCACGCCTCAGAAGGTGCGCAGCGCCACTGGGCTCGTCAGGAACGGCATCGTCGTGTCGCTCGCCCCTCCGGTGCCGCAGGTGGCGGCGGCCGACGTGAATCAGAACGGCCTCTTCCGCCGGACGACCAACAACATCACGGACGGAGGCACGACCGACAACTATCAGGTCAGCTATCACGGCCAGACCGTGGCGCACATGGACACGTGGTGCCACTTCTTCGAGAACGGCCTGATGTACAACGGCGTTCCCGTCAAGGACAACATCACGCCGGAGGCCGGCTGCAAGAAGGGCAGCGTGATGAACTGGAAGGACGGCATCGTCACGCGCGCCGTGCTGTACGACATCGCGCAGCTCAAAGGCGTCGATTGGGCCGAGCCCGGCGTGCCGGTCAGGCGCGCCGATCTCGAGGCATGGGAGAAGAAGGCCGGCGTGAAAGCGGGACCTGGCGACGTGGTGCTCCTCTACATCGGCCGCTGGAAGCGACGCGCGGCCGTCGGGCCGTGGACCGGCCAGGTGGCGGGGTATTACCCCGACACGATCCCGTGGATGCACGAGCGGATGCCGGCTTTCATCGGCCACGACTTCAACATCGATTGGAATCCGCGGCCGGGCTGGGAGGGGATGCGCAATCCAATCCACGTGGCGGTGCTCAACTGGATGGGCATCAACATCGTCGAATGCCTCGACCTGGAGCAGGCCGTAGCGACGGCGCGCAAACTGAACCGCTACGAGTTCCTGATGACCTTTGCGCCGTTGCCTGTGGAAGGCGGGACCGGGTCGCCGGTCAACCCCTTGGCGATTTTCTGAAGCTGGAACACGGAGGCGATATGGCCAGATACATGATGGCGCTCTTGGGAGCGTTGATTCTCGCGACGATGACGGTGCTGCCTGTCACGGCTCAGGGCCAGACTGCCCAGGCCGTGCTGCAGGCTGCTGCGCAGGCGATAGGGACGAACAATCTGAAATGCGTCACCTATACAGGTGCCGGCTACTTCGGAATCGTGGGCCAGAACTACGACATCCGCGACGACTGGGCGCGCGTCGAGCTGGCGAGCTACTCGCGGACGATCAATTACGCGGAGCGAGCATCTCGCGAAGAGCGCGTCATCCAGCAGGGCACCTATCCGGCTCGTGGCGGCGGTGGCATTCCCATCCAGGGTCAGCAGCGAGCGGTCGAGTTCGTCGTCGACAAGGTGGCCTGGAACCAGCCCGGCGCGATGCCGGTGCCGGCGCCGGCGGCGGCCGAGATGCGGCAGCTCGACATGTGGCTCAACCCGCATGGCTTCATCAAGGCTGCCATGATGCCGGGCGCCAACCCGGTGCTGATCACACGGTATGAGAGCGGCGCGCTCGGCGGCTTGAGCTCGATCCCGATGCGCAGGCTCAACATCATCTCGATTACCGTGCTCGGCAAGTATCGTGTGAACGCGACGATCAACGATCAGAATCTGGTGGAACGGGTGCAGACGTGGGTGCCGAATCCCGTGCGCGGCGATATGAACTACGAGGGCGAGTTCACGCAGTGGCGCGACGTCAGCGGCGTGAAATTCCCCGGCAACTTCCATCACCATCAGGACTGGGACGATGAGACGCAGCCGCCGAACTACAACGGCGGACACAATCGGATCACGTTTGCCGTCAAGGACATCATGGTGAATCAGTGCGCCGCGATGCCCGTGCCCGAAGCCGCGAGGACGGCCACCATTCCACCCGTCCGCGTGGACACCAACAAGCTCGCGGAAGGCGTCTACTATCTGACCGGCGGCTCGCATCACAGCGTGGCAGTCGAGTTTCGCGACTTCACGGCGCTGATCGAGGCGCCGCAGGACGAGCGGCGCACGCTGGCCGTCATCGAAGCGGTCTACAAGGCGATTCCAAACAAGCCGATTCGCTACGTCGTCAACTCGCACCACCACTTCGACCACCTGGGCGGCGTGCGGACGGCGTTCCATGAAGGCGCGACGGTCGTGACCCATCGCAGCAATCGCGAGTTCTACAAGCAGGAAGTACTGACCTACGCGACGCGGACGCTCGACCCCGATCGCCTGTCGCTCTACCCGCCGACGGAGTTCGCCGAAGGCTACCAGCTCGAGACGATCGACATGAAGGGGACCATCAGCGACGGGACGCGGAACCTCGACGTCTACTACGTCCAGGGGAGCCCGCACGCGGAGGGGATGCTGATGGCGTATCTGCCGCGGGAGCGGATCCTCGTCGAAGCGGACATCTACACGCCGCCTGCGCCCGACGCCCAGATGCCGGCAACACCGCCGCCTGCCGCGGTGAACCTGTACAACAACGTGACGGCGTACAAGCTGGATGTCGCGACGATTGCCGCGCTCCATGGGCGCGCCGTGCCGTGGAGCGATTTCCTGAGGTTCGTCGGCAAGGCGGGAACGAACTGAGGCGGATTCACCAGTAGGGCGGGCCTTTACGACCCGCCTGGCGCGGCGTGAAGCCGCGCCCTAGTTGTAGGAAAACCGATGCTGAAGGAGTTCCGCGAGTTCATTGCCCGAGGCAACGTCATCGACCTTGCGGTAGGCGTGATTATCGGCGCGGCATTCGGACGGATCGTCACGAGCCTGGTCGAGGGCGTGCTCATGCCTCCGCTCGGCCTGCTGATCGGGCGAGTGGATTTTTCCAGCTTGTTCCAGGTGCTCGACACGTCGAAGGGAATCCCGGCATCGCTGGCCGAGGCGAAGGCCCAGGGGATTCCAGTGATTGCCTACGGCCAGTTCATCAACGACATCATTGGTTTTCTGATCGTCGCGTTCGCTGTATTCCTGGTGGTGAAACAGGTCAATCGCATCAAGGGCGCGTTCGAGACACCGCCCACGGCCATGGCTCCGACGACGCAGGAATGCCCCTACTGCGCGTCGACGATCTCGATCAAGGCCCGACGGTGCCCGAACTGCACGTCGGAACTCGCCCCGGCAACGACCTGACTTACACGGCTGCTATCGACGCGCCTCCCATGGGAGCGACGAGCGCATTGAACTCGAAGGTCGTGGGTTCGAAGTAACCCATCATCCAGAGGGCTGTGAGCACGAAACACGCCACCAGGAGCAGCATGAGCACGAGGGGCCAGATGCGCGTGCGCCGCTTGACGACGGCAATTTCGTCCATGCGTCACCTCTGCAAGGGCGGTTCGTCGGCCGCCCGGTTCGTCACGTAGTCCTCTCGCAGCGCTTCCTCTCTCGAAACCGGTCGCCGCTCGACAACGATTTCCTCTTCGACCACCGGAATGCGAACCGTCTCGCCGGGCCGGACATCATCGAGCGCCCGATCCAATGCGTCGTGATGCGCGCGACGCGAGATGTGCGGGCCGCGTCGAGCCACGTCCGGCTCTACCGGATGCCACCAGCGGTCCCAGAACTCGCGATCACGGGTCTCCCGCGCCGTTCGGAGCGCACTGACCCAAGCGGGGCCGATTTCGCCGACGACGACCCTGCGTCCCTCCGCATGGGCTCGCTCCACCGGCACGAGCACGTGAGGGTCGTCATTCCACAAGTCGAACAGCTTGGTGTCGAGCTCGACGTCGAGGTATATCGCGACCATTCGCTCGGCGTCGACGATCAGATCTTTGACCTCACCCACGCGGCGTCTGTCGTGGTTGATGACCGTCCACCCGCGGGGGTCGGGCTCGTTCGGCGCCACGTCGTAACCCCGCATCCTCGACAGCCGCTCGAGCCGCCGGATCGGCGCACTGTGATCAGATCTCATGGGTATGTCCTCCCACGTCAGGAATTCAATCCACCCGACGTGGTGCAAGGCGGGTGCCCTGACGTGCGAGGAGCGTTCGGTGGGCTTACGGATGACCTGGAGCAGTGACCTTGTCGTTCGGGTCGTTCGGGTCGTTCGGGTCGTTCGGATCGTTCACGTCGTTCGGACCGTTCGAATCTGGACCTCTGTCACGGGAAGGGGCTTGCAGCGCCAGCACTCGACTTGAACCGTCTCGATGCGTCGGGCGATCCGGTTCCGAGACGTGAACCTACGCGGCGCGATTGTGCGACTGCCGGTCCTTCCGGCGCCCCATCCAGTCGAGCAGTGCGATGACTGCCGCCACAAGGGCGATGCCAATCAGGATGCCGAAGGCGTTTTCCATTGCCATGCTCCCATCAGCCAAAGCGCTATCGAGACGATTCCGAACCAGATCGCCACACCCGCCAGAATGATCGACCCGGACAGCGGCCGTCGCTCCACGAACTGACTGAAGACGAGAGCGGCCGCCGCAAGGTTCGCAAGGTCCAGCAGCTTCTCACCGAATACCGCTCGCGGCCCCAGCCTCAATCGTACCATCGTCCCTCCTGGCTGCCACGTGGAAGCGAGGGACGTGCCCAGGTGAGTTTCGAAGGAAATCCAGCGATCACACGCGTGAGTACGTAGTTCTTGTCACCTCGTGGCGCCTTGGGGAATGGCAGTTCTGAACACGTGGGCTCTCGTATAATCGCAATCGCTCAACGACAACGTCTCCGTCCAATGTCGCTGACTGCCGGCACGCGGCTCGGTCCATACGAGATTACCGGCTTGATTCGCGCGGGCCGGATGGGCCTTGGTGCATTTGGTGATTTGCGATTTGAGACCTGAGGATTCAGGAGATCGCCTTCCACGACTGCCATGTCACTGAGCGCCGGTACAAGGCTCGGGCCTTACGAGATCACCGCCCTCCTTGGCGCCGGGGGCATGGGGGAGGTCTACCGCGCGCGGGATACGCGCCTGAAGCGGGATGTCGCGCTGAAGGTTCTCCCGGATCTCTTCGCGGCCGATCCTGATCGGCTCGCTCGCTTCAAGCGGGAAGCCCAGGTCCTGGCCTCGCTCAACCATCCGAACATCGCGGCGATTCACGGGTTCGAGGAGGGCGACGGCGTGCAGGCGCTCGTCATGGAGCTGGTCGAGGGACCGACCCTCGCCGACATGCTTGAACGTAGGGCTGGTCCTTCCGGCCCCGCGGGGATTCCGGTCGATGAGGCGCTGCCGATTGCGCGGCAGATCGCCGATGCGCTCGAAGCGGCGCACGAGCGCGGCATGGTCCATCGCGATCTGAAACCGGCCAACATCAAGGTGCGTGCCGACGGTGTGGTCAAGGTGCTCGATTTCGGCCTTGCCAAAGCCGTCGAAGGCGACGGAGGCGCAGCTGACGTGTCTCACTCGCCGACGCTGAGTGTCGCCGGGACGCGAGTGGGCGTGATCCTTGGCACGGCAGCGTACATGAGCCCGGAGCAGGCGCGCGGGAAGGTGGTCGACAAGCGGACCGACATCTGGGCATTTGGCTGCGTGCTGTACGAAATCCTCACAGGCGCGCGCGTTTTTGGCGGCGACGACGTCGCCGACATCCTGGGCGCGGTCATCCACAAAGAGCCCGATTGGGCGGCGCTCCCGGCCACGGTGCGGCCCGTCCTCCGCGCGGTGCTGCAGCGGTGTCTGAGCAAAGAACCGAAGCAGCGCGTGCGTGACATCGGTGACGTACGGCTCGCGCTGGACGGCGCGTTCGACGCGCCGGCGGGAACACAGCACGCGGACACGACCGTCGCCCCAGCTGCAGCACGACGATGGATACTGACCTGCGCCGCTGCAGCAGTGGTAAGCGCCGTCGTGGTGGGTCTCACGGTCTGGGCGCTGATGCGGCAGACCACGCCTCCCGTGGTCAGGCTCACGGCGGAACATCCGGGTCCGGACGTGGTAGGGGGCAACAGCCTGGATGTGGCGATTGCCGCCGACGGCCGGCGCATTGCCTACATCACAACCGGCGGGGGCCAGCGACAGATACATGTGCGTGCGCTCGACCAACTGGCCTCTGCCCGGCTGATCGGTGGAGATCTGGGGGGAGCGTTCATGTCGCCCGACGGTCAGTGGGTGGGCTTTGCGGACGGTCAGACGCTCAAGAAGATTGCGATCACCGGCGGTCCCGCGATCACCATCTGCGAGCTTGCCGCATTCCTTGGTGGTGCGAGTTGGGCCGCGGACGACACGATCATTTTTTCCTACAGAGCACAAGACCAAGGGCTGTGGCGCGTGTCCGCCGGTGGAGGTGACCCGGAGCCGTTGACGACACCCGACCAGCAGAAGGGAGAGGCCCACGGGCGACCCGATATCCTTCCCGGCGAAGAGGTGGTGCTCTTTGACAGCGTCCCTGCCAGCGGCCTCGAGGACGCTCAGATTCTGGGGCTCAACCTGCAGACGGGCGAGCAGAAGATCCTCATTCGTGGCGGAACCAACCCGCGCTACGCCGCGTCAGGCCACCTCGTCTATGCCGTGGCTGGGGCCTTGCGCGCTGTTCGCTTCGATCCGGATAGTCTCCACGTCATCGGAAATCCGGTTCCGATCATGGAGAGCGTCAAGATTGAAACCGGGGGCACGGCCAGCTTCGCCCTGGCACGGGATGGCACGCTCGTCTACATCCAGGACGTTACCCAGAGCCCCCAACGCACATTGGTCTGGGTGGACCGGCAGGGACGTGAGGAGCCAATCAACATTCCCCCGCGCGGATACGTCTATCCCCGTATATCCCCGGACGGGACGCGGGTGGCGCTCGACATCCGCAACAGCCAACAGGAGGGTGACATCTGGGTCTGGGATCTCGCGCGCGAGACGTTGAGTCGCCTGACCTTTGGCCCAGGGATAAGCCGGACCCCAGTCTGGTTACCGGACGGTCGACGGCTGGCGTTCTTGTCGGACCGCGGAGGTCCGACAACGAATCTCTACTGGCAGGCGGCGGATGCAACCGGCGCTGCCGAGCGGTTGACGAACAGTTCGCAACAGCACGTTCCTTCCTCCATCTCGCCCGACGGGACACGGCTCGTGTTTCGTACCGGAGCAGGCGCATCCCTCGACATGGAAATGCTCTCGCTCGGCGGCGAGCGGCAGACTACGCCGCTGCTACGGACTCGGTTCATCGAGCAGAACGGCGAGGTTTCCCCGGATGGTCGTTGGCTGGCCTACGAATCGAACGAGTCGGGGCAGTTCCAGATCTACGTGCGGCCATTTCCCGGCGTCGACCGCGGACGCTGGCAAGTCTCGACCACCGGCGGGACGAGGCCCATGTGGGCACGCAATGGGCGCGAGCTGTTTTACCTGGCGCCAACCGGCGCGTTGATGGCGGTATCCGTCGAGGCCGCACCGAGCTTTTCAGCCGGCAGCCCCACGAGGCTTTTTGAGGGACCGTACTTTGAGGTGCTGCGGACTCTCGATACGAGTCAAATCGTTGGGCGGACGTACGATATTTCGCCGGACGGCCGGCGTTTCCTGATGATCAAGGATGTGACACGCGCGGGGAGAAGCGCTCGCGCGGCCGGAACTCGTCGTCGTCCAGAACTGGCATGAAGAGCTGAAGCGGCTCGCGCCCCGCTGAGTGCGAGCGTCCCATCGACCGCGGTCATCATGGCCCCGCGCCACGGACGAGGCGCAGCTACCGGTACTCGACGATCCGAACGCCCGAACGCCCGAACGACCAGAACGTTCTTATTGCGTTCCCGCAGTGCCTCCCGCCCTGAACACCTGCCACGTGCCCGTGAGTCGTTGTTGCCCGACTCCCGGCTTCGACCAGTCGCAGACACCGTCGGGGAAGATCCTGCGCAGCCGCGCCATTTCCTCTGCAGTGAACGCTGCTTTGTACTCGGACGCGTTCAGTGGCTTCAGCTGGCACTTGATGATGTCGTTCGCGATCGGCGCTCCTGCAACGCCGCGCGGAAACGAGAACGCGGGATAGAGGTCGTTGCATTGACCCGCGCGATACTGTTGCCTCTCGGCGATTCGCTTCGGCGTCTCGTCCGTATTCCAGCAGGCGTCGACGAGGTCGGCTGGCTTCGCGCGCCGCACCTTGGCAATCGTCGCATCGGTCGAGGAGTCCCGAGACAGATTCGTCAGCCACTCGTCCATCTGCGCGAGCGCCTGAAGCAGCACGGGACTCGTCAGATCGAAGTCCCCGTAGCGCTTGTCCTGCAGCAGCATGATCATGTTGTCCGAATAGCCGTTCGCTTTTTCCAGCCGCGCGCGCGTCGAGAACGAGTGGAAGCGGAGGTGCACGTCGCCGCCCGGCTGATCGTCGTAGTACGTCCGATAGTCGATGATGGGCGTTGCCGCCAGGCCTCCGCCACCGCTGCCGAGCCGGCCCGTACGGTACGCGGCTCGCACCGCGTCCAGATCCGCCGCCATGCGCTGCGGAGCGACGTTGCCGTCGATGTCGAAGCCGCCGACCTTTTCGTTGAGCTCCAGGAACTGCACTTTCGTGATCGCTCCCGCACTGAGCGCCTCGAGCCCGTACTGGATGCCGACGTTGTCGAGCGGCCGGCGGGCGAAGCCGGTCTTCGGGTCGCGCCCGTAGGCGACAACGCCGTGATCCCAAATCGTGCAGCGGGCGCCCTTCGGATTGTTGACCGGGTGATAGCGCAATTCGGCGGCGAGCCCTTCGGGGCACCGCTCGGTGGCGCTGAAGCGCGGCGCGCGCACGCGCGACAAGTTGCTGACCGTCTCCACGGTGCGGAAGCCGGCGATCGCCCGCTTCTGCTCGTTCGTGTACTGGATGCCGGCGTTCTTGTCGAAGTAGGTGAGCAGCAGGCGGCTGTCACCGCTGCTCAGCGAGCTCGCGAAGGGCGAGTCCATGAAGCTGCGGCCGGTAATGAGACCGTCGAGCAGTCCGGGATAGTTGTCGCCGATCTGGTACTGCTGGATGGCGCCTCCCGACGAGCCCCACCCGATCGTGAAGAGCGGCGCGCCGTACGCCTCGATGAACCGCTCCTTCACCATCATCATCGTTTCCGCGGAGATCACGTCGTTGCAGTTATTCCCCGCAACGTCGAGCGACGCCGATGCCACCGCGTATCCCTGCCGCAACTGCCCGTCGTCCATGACGCCGCCAGTCGAGGCGCCCTGCTGATACCAGCCGGGCTCGCAACCGCCGCCGAACGTGTAAATCAGCTTGCCGTTCCAGCCTGCGGCGCGCGCCATGAAATCGGGCGCCGGATCCGTTGCCGGGTTGTGCAGCATCGCGATCTGATAGATCGCGCGGTTGATCGTGCCGGTTTCGATCCTGACGACGTACGGCACCTGTTTCCCGTTGACCGTGACCATTGCGGCGTCGGCTGGGACGGCTTTCGTGTCGGTCAGCGGCTTGAAATCAGTCCCTGCCGCGGCGCGATAGACGTAGTCGACCCGTGTCGCGATCGAGCAGTTCGCATCAAGTGACCGCCCCAACGTGCCCCCGGACTGCAGCTTGAAGCGATCGGTCATGCACACGAATGGCTGTTCCTGCGGCGATGACAGCACCGGACCCATTACTGCATGGTTGACGAGGTTCAGTCGGGCCGAGGCGCTTCCGCTCGTCGCGACCATTTGATTGGGTCCAATCGTCAGGCTGTCGATGAGCCCCATAAGCGAGCGCCCTCCCACGTCGGCCCGAAGCTTTCCCGTCACGTCGGCGCCGTTCAGCGACACGCGCACGCCGCCCGTGGCTGCTCCAGCGGGAAGATCAACACGAATCAGCACATCGCCGCCGGTGACCAGTTCCGGGCGGCTCGAAACTGCGCTCAGCCTGAGTCCACGATCCTGCGCGTTCACCGAAGCCGGCAGGACAACCGCCTGTGCGAACGCAACGGCGGCGATTAGGGCAACGCGCGACATCAACAGGAGCATCGATCCCCCTCTCGTCATTGGTGATTCATGATTTGTGATTGGTGATTGATTGGCGATTGAAAACACCGATTACGAATCACCAATCGCAAATCCCCGAGATTATAGTCTCTGGTGCCGCCTGCAGAGAGTGTCAAGGTTGTGAGACTTCAGTCGGACGCTGACGGTGGTACGATGAAGCGTGGCTGGCGACTCGCGCAACACGATCTACCTTGAGCATGAGCGTTTGATCGCCGAGGGCATTGCATTGAAGCGACGGCACGAGGCGCTCGAACGGACGCCGTTCGACCACGTGGAGCACGCCGCGCACATCAAGCGCCTCCACGCCCATCTCGAAGCGCTTCACACGTACCTCGCGTCGCAGCCGCAGGTCCAGGGTTGAGCGAGTGATGCGTCACGTCTCCTCAAGTCGCGCGTCGCCAGACGCCCCGCCCCCTGCTGGCCGCAGGCCTATGCTCGATCCGCGGCCGTTCGGAGCCCGGCGACCTCATCGCGAAGCCGGAAATTGGGCGGTGCGACTGGTCTCCTCGATCGTTGCGACGCTCGTCGTGTGCGCGACCCCGGCCGGGACTCAGTCTGGCGATCCATTGCTGCGCGTGAGCTTCATCGACGTCGGTCAAGGGGATGCCATCTGGATCAAGGGCCCGGACCGGGACGACGGCACGCCGGGTGGCAACATCATCATCGACGGCGGTCCCGATCGAGGGAATCGCAATCGGGTGATCAAGTACCTCCAAGCGAAGACGTACGGGCTGGCCTCGGGCGCGGTCATCGACTGCATCGTCGCAACGCATCCGCACGACGACCACTATCCCGGACTCCTCGACGTCCTTGCGCAGTATCAGGTCGCGCAGATCGTGGATTCCGGCTACCCGAAAGAGCGCACGACGCCCACGGGACAGCCATCGCAGTTCGAATTGTTCCGCCAAGCCGCCCTCAAAGAGCGGGTAGAGGGCCGGTCCAGCAGCTTCATCGAGCTGAGGCGCAGCACGGACCGTCAGTTGATGTGTGGGAACCTCCAGGCGCGCATCATCCACGCCGACTCGCAAGACCTGAAGGACATGGGCTCTGGTAATACCCGCGAGAACAATGCGTCGACGGTCATCCAGCTCAAGTTCGGCGCGTTCACGTTTCTGTTCATGGGAGACGCCGAAGGCAAGGAGCGAGCAGATTCCGCCGATGACACCAGATTCGTCGAGCGCCTGCTCCTGGAGCGCGCTAAGCGCGAACCCGATCTGCTCCGCGCAGACGTGTTGAAGGTTGGCCATCATGGCAGCGAGACAGGGTCCACGCTCGAATTCATCCGCGCAGTGCGGCCAGAAGTCATCGTGATCATGTCGGGTCGGAAGCCGTTCAGCGGCACGTTTCTCCCCGATCGGTCCGTGCTCGACAGGTATCGCCGCGAGAACTCGAAGCTCGTCGTCCTTCGCACGGACGAAGGCGATGGGCGCGAACGCCGCGACACGACCGACGATCAGGACGGTGACGATGTCTACATGTACACGGACGGAGAGTCGCTGCGTGCGTTCAGGGCCGTTGGGCCAACCGGCCGCAAGCGATGGCTCCGAGTGACGACGATTCAGAAGTGAACGATGTTGGGTATGGAGATTCTTGACGTCGCCGTCGGCCTGTTCTTTGGCTACCTCGTTCTCAGCCTTGCCGTCACAGCGGCGAACGAGATGTCCGCCGCCTGGTTCAGGCGGCGCGCGTGGATGCTGAGGAAGGGAATCTCGAATCTTCTCGACGACGACGATCTCGCCGCGAACCTGTACGACCATCCGATGATTCAGAGCTTGTCCTCGCCTCCGGGCCTGCTCTCACGTGTTCCCATGCTGCGCGGCCTCGTCGGCCGTGGTCCGTCGTACATACGGTCGCGGACATTTGCGATTGCGCTGCTCGACCTGGTTCAGGGCAAGCCTGGTGTCCAGGCGGAAGACTCGAGGGTTCAGCGCACGCTCGCGCTGCTGTGGAAGGAAGCCGAGAACGATCCCGACAGATTCAGGGCAAGCGTCGAGACGTGGTTCAACGATTCGATGGAACGAGTGTCAGGGTGGTACAAGCGACGCACGCAGCTGCTGCTGCTTCTGTGGGCGACGGTCGTCACCGTGTCGACCAATTCCGACACGCTGGTCATTGCGAAGGCGCTGTGGCGCGATCCTGCCCTGCGGCAGACACTCGTCGCGCGCGCGGAACGCTACGCGGCCGACCAGGCGCCCGGCACGGCGCCCGTCGTGGTGGTCAACGACGCGGCGCCGCCTCCTCCGGCGCTGCCCCCCGATCAACAGGCGGAAGTCGATTTTCTGGAAGCGTCAGCGCAGTACGACGCGGCGCTTGCCGATTTGGCGGAGCTGCAGTTGCCGATCGGATGGGAAGCGCCGGCGGCCGCCGTCGACGGCGATACGTCCCTTCGTCTGGTCACCGACGCGGCCGTGGACGACTGGCCCGGCGCCATCTGGGACCCGGGCGGATTCGAACGGTGGTTTCAAGCGCTGGATCAACATTTTGTCGGTTGGCTGCTGACAATTCTGGCGGTGTCGCTCGGTGCACCTTTCTGGTTCGACACCTTGAACAGAATCATCTCCATTCGAGGCGCGGGCAAGGCGCCTGAAGAAGCACAGAAGCCGCCGAAGGAAATTCCAAAGCCGCGAGAGCCGGGGGAAGAGTACTCAGGCCCGGCGAGCCTGGTTGGATAGTAATCTTCATAGACATCGCTGAGAGGTTTCCATGCCAGACGATCATCCACTTGCCGAGCGCGGGCGCTCGCTCGAAGAGGAATACTTTCGGACGAAGGATCGAGAGCTCATCGAGAAGATGCGGCGCGCCGCCGCGGTAGAGGAAACACGGCAACAACTCCGGGCAAGGAGCGGGCTTCAGGATCCGGAACTGGTCAAGGAGCTCGAGGCGCTCGGATTCACTCCCGATACGGTGGATCTCCTTCCGTTCGTGCCGCTCATCCAGATGGCGTGGGCGGAGGGCGATGTCAGCGACGCCGAGCGAAAGCTCGTGATCCGGCTGGCGCGTTCGCGTGGAATCACGGAAGGGAGTGCGGCGGACAGGCAGCTGCATGATTGGCTTGTGAACCGTCCTGGCGCCGACGTCTTTGGACGCGCGACGCGGCTCGTTCGCGCGGTGCTCGCAGCGCCCGCGCAGCAGTCGGCCATGACGGCGGACGAGCTCGTCAAGTACTGCGAGAGCATCGCCGAAGCGTCTGGCGGAATCTTTGGCATCAACCGTATTTCCGGCGAAGAGCGCGCGGTCCTCGCGGCGCTCGCTGCGGAATTGAAGTCGAAGTAAGATTCGCTGATCCCTCCCTCAATGCACGCTCGAGAGTTTCCGCCAGGACCGAGCTCTGCGCTCCGCACGTACGTCGCGCTGCGTCGAAATCCACTGGATTTCCTGACACGCGTGGCGCGTGACTACGGCGACATCGTTCACCTGCGTACTGGCGCGCGTCACGACTATCTTCTCAACCGTCCGGACTACATCCAGGAAGTGCTCCTGGCGCCGGAAGGGATGATCCGATCGAGCGCGCGTCCTCTTCGCCGTCTCCTTGGGCAGGGCGTGCTCACGACGACGGGCGAGGTGCATCGGGGCAGCGGCGCACGCTGCAGCCGCTGTTTCACCGGCAGCACGCCACGCGGAGGGCCGAGGTCATCATCGACGCCGCCGAGCGGACACGTACGAGTTGGCGGGCCGGATCGACGGTCGACATGTCGGAGGAAATGCTGGCGCTGTCGCAAGCCGTCATCGTCAAGCTCTTGCTGAACGTCGAGCGACCGCGGACGCTCGAGGGCTGGCCCCGGTCCTCCGAGAGCTGGTCGACATGGTCAACAAGAACACCTTTCCATCGCTGGGCGAGCTGCTGTTTCCGTTTCCAAGCCGGCGGGTTCGACGGCTGGCGTGCTCCTCGGCCCACCTCGACCGAATACTCCTGCCGATCATCGCCGAGCATCACGCCACGAACGGCAATGGCTCGGACGTGCTCTCGGCAATGCTGCAGATGCGGGACGAGCGGACGAGTAGACCGAGCATGACCACCACCGAGCTTCGCGACCAGATCGTCACCTTCATCAGCGCGGGGCACGAGACGGTAGGGAATGGCCTCACGTGGACCTGGCACCTTCTGGCGAAGCATCCCGAGATTGAAGCCGAACTGCACGCCGAGCTCGACAACGTGTTGGGTGGACGCGTGCCGAACGCCGGCGACGTGCCGCGGCTGAAGTTCGTTGAGGCGATTCTCAAAGAATCGATGCGGCTCTATCCGCCGGTGTGGGTGGTGGCGCGCCGGACGGCTGCGGACTTCCCGCTGGGCGATTACATCATCCGCGCAGGCTCATATCTGCAGTTGTCGCCGTACGTGACCCATCGCGACGCACGGTACTTTCCGGACCCTGAGCGCTTCAACCCGCATCGCTGGACCGCAGCGGACACGGTGCGATCGGATCGCACGGTGTACTTCCCGTTTGCCGCCGGCGTACACAAATGCATCGGCGAGGGGCTGGCCTGGGCTGAAGGCATACTCGTCGTGGCGACGCTCGCTCGGACGTGGCGGTTTCGTGCAGCTCACGCGAACCACCGGCCATGTCCCGAAGCAGGAATCACCCTCCGGCCGCGAGGTGGAATGCCGATGACGATCCACCCGCGGTCCTGATGGCGAATTGGAAACGCGTAATTCAAAGTCAAAAGGCACAATTCAAACGCTGTCCATGGAACCAGCCGAGCGACGATTCCAGAACAAGGCCGTGCTGGTGACCGGCGCGGGCGACGGGATCGGACGCGCTACGGCCCTGGCGTTCGCACGCGAAGGCGCCAACGTCGTGCTCGCGGACATCTCGGCGCCCCGAGGCGAAGCGGCGCTGGCTGCGATTCGTGAGACCGGCGTAGACGCTCGATTCGTCGAGACCGATGTCTCTCGCCCAGACCAGGTTGTCAACCTCGTCGAGCACACCCTGGGGGCGTTCGGTCGCCTCGATTGCGCGTTCAACAACGCCGGGATATCGGGAGAAAGGGCACGCACGGCCGATCGAACTCTCGAGGAGTGGGACCGCGTCATCGCGGTGAACCTTACAGGAACATGGTTGTGCATGAAGCACGAGATCCCAATCATGCTGCGGCAGGGCGGCGGGGCCATCGTCAACACCGCTTCGGTGGCCGGGATTCTCGGCATCCGGCGTTTCTCGGCGTATTCTGCGAGCAAGCATGCCATCGTCGGCCTGACGAAATCGGCCGCGCTCGAGTACGGTCGGTTCGGTCTTCGCATCAACACGGTATGTCCCGGCCTCATCGACACCGATTTCATCCGACAGGCGACGGCGCGCGACAAGCCGGGCGTCTGGCCGACCAGATCGCTCATCGCTTCGGCACGGCACCGCATCGCAAAGAAGGTGTTGGCGTCGAAACAGCCGGGCAAGCGCATGGGACTCCCTGGCGAGGTCGCCGCGGCCGTGCTCTGGCTTTGTTCGGACGCGGCCTCCTTCGTCAACGGCCACGCGCTCGTTGTCGACGGGGGATTCTCGGTGAGATAGTTTTTCTATCTGCGGTGGCGGTCGCGATCGCCGCAGTAGTGGCTCCGACGGAGGCTCAGTGGTTGACGCTGCGGACTTCGAGATGATTTCGAAGCAGCAGCGTCGTTCGGATTGTTCCGGTTGCTCGGGTTGGGGTTACACGCCCAGCAGATCGTTGACACCGATCGAACACCCCGGGAGCTCCACAGGGGTCAATGACTCACCGCGGCGGTGGTGTCGAAGCGTTCGATAGGCGCCATCCGCCGGATCCGAGCAGCACACGAGCTGATTCGTGTTGAGGTCCACGATCCAGTACTCCTGGACACCAGAGCCAGCATAGAGAGGCGCTTTTACCTCGCGGTCGTATCCCAGAGAGGATTCCGCAACCTCGATGATGAGCAGGATGTCCGCGGGGCCGGGAAGGCGGGAGGCGTAGAAGTCCGCCTGCGGTCGGAGCAGCACGACATCGGGCTCGGGCTCGTTGTACCGGTCCAACCGGACGGAGCTCTGGACGCGCACGATGGCCCTGTCCCCGAGCAGGGTCACCAGAGCGCGATTCGCTCGGTCGATGCAGGCGGAGTGACGTGGCCCGATCGGGGTCATCGCGACGACATCGCCGTCGATGAGCTCGACCCGATCCTCGGACGACAGGATGCCGGCCTGTCCCATGCGCTGATAGTCGTCGGCGGTGAAGCGTCGCTTGATGACTTCGACAGGCATACGAGACTTGCCATTCTAGCATCGGCGGGATCGCGACAATCGTGCCGTGCGACCGTTCAGCAACCGGCGCGGCGGTCCGCCGTGCCGTGATACGCACGCGCGCGCTCTGCGGCAAGATTTGCACTGGCATCGTCGCGCAGCCGTGGCAGAATCTGCCCACCAGGACGAGGGGGGCATTTGAAAATCGATGCTCCGATGATGTGAGCTCTTCGAAAGACCGCATGCCAGCGTGTCGCTTGCAAGCTCGCCGATTACAATCGTGCTCAACTGGGACGTGGCGCTGAAGCGCCTCGTGCCGACGAATTAGCATCGGACATCGCACCTCGCGGAAGTGAGGAGGGCCATATGCAATCTGAAATATCGGCCGCCATGAATCCCTTGCAGGGTCAGAGCGGCATGACCCGTGACGAGATCGTCGCTTTCTTCGAGCGTCGCCAGGAGCTCTACGACGACCTCGACGCCGCGGCGCTGGCCGCCGACTACGCGGACGACGCGATCATCGAAAGCCCTCTCGCAGGCATCCACTCCGGACGCCCCGCTGCGGAGCACGCCCTCAAAGCGGTGTTTGCCGCTTTCGTCGATCGCACGATGAAGGTCGAGAACGTCCTCATCGACGGCGACCGGGTTGCGCAGGTGTTCGCCATTGAAGGCACGCATGTCGGCGAGTTCTTGGGGTTACCTCCGACAGGCAAGCCGTTTCACTTCAGCGCCGTATTCCTCTACGAGCTGCGGGACGGCAAGATCGTGCGCGAGCGGCGCATCTACGACTTCACTGGTCTCCTGATCCAGATTGGCGTGCTGAAGGCGAAGCCCGTGTGACGAGATCAGCCGTAGAGATTCGGACACGCGCACATGTCGAAGTATCTGGTATAAGGATCTACAGTTCGAAGCATTGGAGGCTTTCATGCGTACACGGATGCCACTCGTCGTTTTATTCCTGGCCTTTGGGACCGCCGGCGCGATGTACGCGCAGATCACCAGCAATCCGCTTCCGGCGCCTGTCGAGAAGCGCGGGCTGATGGTCGAAATCAGGGACGTCGTGCGCCTGCCGGATTCGCGCGGGATGCGTCCTGCCGATCAGGACGTTGCGCAATCGGGTTGGGCGCGCGTCAGCTACGTGCGCGACCTGCCCGATGGCCGCCGGTTCGCGAACGACTCGCGCGGCGTGCTGTATCTGCTCAACGGCAACAACCAGCCGTCCGTTTACTGGAACTTTGCCGCCGGCGTCCCGTACGGCATCTACAACAGGCTGGAGAGCGGGTTCATCGGCTTCGACTTCCATCCGGAGTTCGCGAAGAACGGATTGATTTACACGGTGCACAGCGAGCGTGGCCCTGGCAACCCTGCCAAGCCGGACTTCATCCCGCCGGGGTTCACGCCGGCCGATGTGACGTATCACAACGTGATCACGGAGTGGCGCGCCACGAACCCTGCCGCGAACACGTTCGAAGGCACGCGGCGCGAACTGCTGCGCGTGGCCCACGTCGTCATGAACCTGACCCACCCGTTCGGGCACGTCGAATTCAATCCGACGGCGAAGCCCGGCTCAGAGGACTACGGACTGCTGTACACGAGCGGCAGCGACACGGGATTCAGCAACGGCGGGGGGCCGAATGCCAGCAATCCCGCCCAGACGCAGCGCCTCGACACGCTGATCAGCGCCATTCTGCGGATCGATCCCCGCAGCCCGTCCGTCTCGAAAGGGATGAAGGGGATTGGCGATTACACCATCCCACCGACCAACAAGTTCGCTGCCGATGGCGATCCAAAGACGTTCGGCGAGATCTACGCCTACGGCTTTCGCAACGCGCACCGGCTGTCGTGGGACCTTACCGACGGAACCCTGTTCGCTTCCGACATCGGGATGAACCACATCGAGGAGGTCAACATCGTTCGCAATGGCGGGAACTACGGCTGGATGAAGCGCGAAGGGTACTTCGAGAACGGTGTGACGAGGCCCGGTGGAGCGCTCAACCAGCTCTACCCGTTGCCGGCGGACGTTCTGGACGGCCGGACGAAGGATGGCTTCACGTACCCGGTGGCCATCTACGACCATAGCGAGGGGCAGTCCATCACCGGCGGATTTGCGTACTACGGTCGCATCGCCGCGCTGCGCGGCAAGTTCGTGTTTGGCGACATCGTGCGGGGGCGGCTGTTCGCGGCTGACATCGCGGCGATGAAGAAGGCTGACGACGGCATCCCGCAGACCGTGGCGCCGGTAGAGGAGATCCAGCTCTACGTGCGCGGCGCGAACGGCAACCGTACGTATGTGTCGTTCCGGGAGCTCGTCGAGAAGACGATGGGCGCTACGATGGCTCGCGCTGATCTGCACATCAGTCGCAGCCGAGACGGCGAGCTCTTCCTCACGTCGAGGCAGGATGGCACGATCCGGATGCTCGTTCCGGAGTCGGGCGGCGCCGCAACGGCGTCAGCACGCTAGGGGCGTGGCTCCGTCAGCACGTAGTGTTCGGCTTCCGCCTTCGCTTAAAGCTTTGGCGGACCGCCGTAGCCTTGGCGGAGGCGGTTAGCCGGACCCTGTCCCCTTCTACTTCCGCGCCGTGTACGTTTTGCTGAATCCGTTGCGCCCGTTCGTGATTGTGAATCTGCCGTCGCGCCCGACCGAGGCGTGGATGAAGTGACCCTGGTCCTGAGGTCCCTCTTCGAGATTTGCGATTCGATCCGGCGAGGCGTTGTGTGTGGCGTCGCTGTCGAGCAGCGAGAGGTGTCCCTGCCAGACGTCTTCGACGCCGGGCGTTCTCGCCATTCGCAGATAGGAGTTCTGCTCGTAGGGCGCCGGCGTCACGCCGGGAACGGTGATCGGCTTGACCCTGTCGTCACGTCCTCCCAGGCCCTTTTTCGGTCCGTTGTTGACGACGATCACCTGCGGCCTGATCGCTCCGAGCAGCGCGGGCGCGCCTGAGTTGTCGAGTCCGCCGTGGCGGTTGATGGTGTAGAGGGTGACGGTGCCGAGCTTGTTGACGGGACACGCCAGCTCCAACTCCCGCTGCCAGTCGAGATCGGCCAGACTGGCGAACCTGAAATCGCCGTAGGTGAGCGACAGCCCGACCATGCGCTGATTCTCGGGGCCGGCGGGCCCCATCTGCGCGGCATTCGCACAGAGCGAATTCGGTCCGCCGCCGTTGATCGGCCTGGCGATCACCGGCCCTTCCGACACCACCACGCGCATCTGCACGCCGCCGATCGGAATCGTGTCGCCGGGGTTCACAATCGTCCGCCTGGTGCCGGCCACCGCCTTGTAGGAGTCGAGCCTCTGCTGGTCCACCTGTTCGACCCCGTTGCCGTGATCGTAGAACCTGCCGAGGGGAATCATCTTGGCGAGCGCTTCGAGTCCGCCCACATGGTCTCCGTGCCAGTGACTGATCACGACGTGATCGATCCGCGTCAGCCGCGCCTTTTGAGCGGCAGCAAGGATTCGCTTCGCATCACGGTCGCCATTGCCGGGATAGCCGGTGTCGAACAACAACGAGTCTCCAGTAGGCGAGACGAACAGCGTCGCCGCCCCGCCTTCGACATCGATCCAGTAAATCTCCAGATTGCGCGCGGCTTGCGCGGCAGAGGCTGTTTGGCCCGGCAGCCGAGCCGAGGCGGACAGCGCGAGAACAGAAAGGACGGTCGCCGTCACAGCACGTGTCATTGGTCCCTCCCCATCGTGTGCGAACCCACCCTCGGCAAGAGCGCCCGGTCATCGTGGTGCGGCGGGCGGGTGCCCGGGGTCAACCCTATGCCGCGCGTATTCTAACGCGCGTCCCCCACCGCCGGTCGGCTGCCTGAGGCGTTATCATCCGGCGATGGCTGTTTTTCCCAAGCCGCGTCTTCCCTTGCTCCTCGCACCGCTGACGCTCGGCGTCTTCCTGCTCACGCCCTTCTCCACCTTCGCGTGGGAGATCCCGCCTGACAACGGCACGCTTTCGACGGCGGCGGCGCGGGAAATCCTTGCCGGAAACGACTACCCGGCGACGAGCGGCTACACGCAGCGGATCGAGTTCATCGATTTCGCGGCCAACGGGCGACAGTTCACCCAGGTCGTCGTCATGCTGACCCCCGATGCTCCGCGTTTGCATCGTGGACGGAAGCTCGTCGTCGTGGGAGGTGAGCCTGGCAGCGAGTACGGCATGGACTTCGTGTCCACGGTCGAGGGGCGCGAAGGACCGGGCGTCTGGCTGGCGAAGCGAGGCGTCACCTTCATCGCGCTGACGCGTGTGGGGCGTTGGAACTTCCTCGCACCATCAGGTGATGGATCGTGGGCGGCGGTTCCAATCGGACGCCGCATGCCGATCTTCAGCCGCGCGCAGAAGGCTCATTGGCCCGAAACCGAATACGAGGTGCGCCAGTCCGGAATCTCCGCGGTGACGTCCGCGAGCGCGAGCGCGGTGTACCGTTTCCCGAAGAAGGGCACCGAGCTGGAGAAGCAGATGCTCGCGGCGACGCCGCGCGTCTTCGTCCAGGGATACCGACTGGCGCTCGAGAAGGCGATTCCCGACCGGGCGGGCGCCTTCGTCCTGTTCTGGGGCATGTCAACCGGCGGGGCGAGCCTGTATCCGCTCGCGAAGTACTATCTGCCCGACGGGTATCTTGGCTGGGGGACGAGCTCCACGGGACTCGCGCACGCCAACAACACGACGCTCGGCGGCAATTTCAACAACATCTACGAACGGATGGCGCTGCGGGTGCGCGAGCGCGGCCTGGACGACTTCGAGTTCTATACGAAGACGATCGATCAGGACACGCGCGCACGGTGGTGGAAGGCGGCGCTGCGGTCACCGCGCTTCAAGAGCACGGAGGATGCGGCGATGTTCTTCGGCGCCGGCGCGTTGACCGAGCATGGGATGCGCCTCTGGCAGTCGGACCTGCTGCCCGCTGCGGAGCGTGCCGCCGGGTTTGCCGCCTTCATGCAGTCGATGTTCGAGACGAGCTTTCCGCCGGCAGAGCTGAAGCACGTCGCCATCCTGGACCTGAACGGCACCGAAGACGAGACGCTGCCGCCGCCCACTGTTGATGCGAACCGGACGGTGATGGAGCCCTATGCGAAAAGATTCAGGGTGGGCCGCATTCAGGGCCTGCATCACTATCTGTTCACGCAGGACAGCATCAAGATCGTGGGAACCACCTGGCTCCGCTACATCGACTCGGGATTCTTCGACTGAGGTTCAACTATCGTGATGGCTTTCCGGCCTCGATCTCGTTCAGCTTCTGGAACTGCTCGACGTTCTCGTTGTTGGTGCAGAAATTTTCGGTCAGGCTTTCGTCGTTGGCCGAGAGCGAGTACGTGCGCCACGCCGACGTCCATGGCTTGGTGAGCACTTTGGGATCCTCGACTGTGTACTGATACTCGAGATAGTTCCTGTTCGGGCGCCGCAGTCGTTCGATGACGCGCACCTCGTCGCTGTGGTACCACCCGTTGCCCTGGATCCACGTGCGTTCGTCGATCGAGATCGTATCGAGCACGAGCGTATCGCCTTCCCATCGGGTGGCCGTATCGCCCATGTAGAGGGGCTCCTGCTCCTCCTTCGGCCTATGAGGGCGGCCGATGCGCACGACGCGCCAGTTATTGTTGCTTTCGATGAGATGCACGAACAAATCCGGCTTCATGATGATCTGGTGCGGGTACGGGTTCGTCGTCCACATGCCCGGGACCCCGAGCGGCCGGCAGGTGACCTGCGCGTTGCCCAGCTCGAGCTCCGTCCGGCTCCTGCTCTTGATCTTTGCTGCGGCTTCAGGCCGGAACGGAATCGGATCCTGCTTCAACGGCGCGTCGGGCACGACGCTCCACGCGTTGGCTTTCCCAGTCGGGCCCGAGAACCAGACGCCGGACAGATCGACATGCCCGTCGGACATGCGCGGCGGCGGACCGCCGGGCGGCAACGGCACCGGCCTCACGTTGCCCCGTGCCTCGACGAAGGTCTTTTCCTGTTCCTGAGCGAGCGCTGCCGCCGACAACAGACAGGTCGCCGCGAGCATCACTGTGAAGTGGTTCCTCACGATCATCTCCAGATCTTCGTGCCGAAGATGCCCTCGACGTCCTGCCCGACCCGCTGCACCGTACCATCGGCCAGCTTGATGAAGGACCCCGCGTAACGGTTCTTTTCGCCGTTTTTCGACGCGCAGCCCCTGACGAGCACTTCCTTGCCGACGCTGGCGTTCAACACGGCAAAGGTCGCGCCGCCTCGTCTCAGGTTCGACGTCGACGAGAGCTGGAACGTCGCTTCCGCAGCCTGGCCGCCCGCGTCCTTGACGTCGACGAAGAGGTAGGCGTGGGGGTTCTCATAGTTCACCTTGGTGAGGACCCCGGTGACATCGGAGCAGTTCTTCGCGTCGAATTCGGCAGCAAATGCATGATGGGCCGACGCGGGCGCCGATGCGACGAGTAACAACAGAGAGAATACGATGCCGACGCTCGATTTCATCTCGGATACCCTCCAAGATCCCGGAGACCTGACCACCTTCGCCAAGGCTACGGTGGTCCGCCGAAGCTTCATGCGAAGGCGGAAGGTCTCCGGCTACCCACCACCAATCACCGACCACCAATCACCGACCACCCAACAACCAACCGCCGACTACCGACTACGTGCGTGGTTGAAACGCGAGGAAACATCGCGTACGCGGTTCGGGTTGTCAACTGCGCGGGGTTCGGGCCCGCCGGTCGCGATGCGAGAGACGGCCCAGCCACCCTACTTGCCAGCACGTGCATCGATGTGAACGCAGCAATCACTCGCGATCTACGCCGGACTTCAGGAAAGTACTCGCCTTCGTTGGTTAAAAGTCGCCTCCCAGGGATCGAATTCTTCTCCGCAAAACTGTAAGCCGTTGTTTCGCCTGCCTATAGCGGACTCTCGTGTTGAGCGCGGTTATTGGTGCTCTCCTGCCAGACGCGTGGCCGCACGGGAAGCGGTCCTTCCGGATTCGAAAGGGATGAAACATGACGGGTCGTGGGTGCTGGCGTGACTCGATGATCGTCTGCTGTATCGCCGCGAGCGGCTGTCTCGTTGGCGTTGACTCGGCGCGCGCGTCCAGCATCACGTGTCCTGCTCTCATCGGCAACAATCCGCCCGTCGCCGACAACGTCACGCCGAGCACCGGGTGCGAGATCGGCAGCACGAACAACGATGTTCTCGGCGCCGATCCAGCCTTCTTTCAGGTGAACGTGGACGCCTTGTTCGGATTTGACGACTGGCAGTTTGCGGGCAAGGCCATCGAGAGTGAGCCAGGACTCATCGATATCGGGCTGTCGATCATCGGCGGACCGATTTCCGGAACGTGGTCGGTCGACGACATCTGGACACCTGCGGGGATCTCGGACCTGATGTTCGTTTTCAAGGGAGGCGCGGCGAAAGACCCCGGCAACTATGTGAGCTATCTGATCGCGGCGGGCGCCACGTCAGGCGTCTATGTCACGCCGTTCAGAACGCCGGGCGGGCGTGGCAACGCGGCGGACATCTCGCACATCAGCGCGTACGTTCGCATGAGCACGATCGACGGTTCCGGTACTGACGCGTCCACGAACATCGACACAGGCAGCTTCACCGATACCAGCAATGACGCCGAAGACATCCCCTCCGTCCCGGAGCCGGCCGGCCTGCTGCTCCTTGGCTGCGGGTTCGCGCTGCTCGCCCGCGCAAAACGCCGAAAGCTGAATCGCTGACTTATTCGATTCTCTTCTTGGCGGCCTCTTCGGCAGCCTTCTTTTCTTCGAGGCGGGCTCCAGCGAGCGTGTTGTACAGACCGTAATTCCCCTCGTGGCAGGCATGCTCGAAGAGCGGTCCTGTGGTCCTCCGCATGGGAAGCTCGGCAGACCACGGTCGTGTCCACGTCGATTCATCGTTGATCGTGAATTTGTAGAGGATCGTGTCAGCATCCACACGCGTGAACCGCTCGGTCACCCGCATGTGCTCGCTCGACCCCGCGATCGGATTCTTCCCGTTGAAGTTCGTCGTCTCGATGACGAGCGTGTCGGCTTCCCAATGACCGCGAGAGTCGCCGATCCACTGCCGGACGCCTGGCGGGAGGTGCGGGCGTCCATCGAGCGGGATGATGCGAGCGTCATGCGCCATCTCGAAAAGAATCATCACGTATCCGGGCGCTTGCACGATCTGGTAGTTGCTGTTGTAGCTCTGGGGCATCATCGGCGGTCCGGCGCCCGCGAAAATCATGCAGCGGTCGTCGAGCTGGTTGCTCTGCGCCGAGTCCCACCGGCCCACGCGCTTCTCTTGCTCCGCGCGCTCGGCCGCCCGCTTCCGTCCCTCCGCGTTCAGCGGAGGAAGCCGGCCGTCGGGTGGGTCGACGATCATCGAGGTCCGCAGATTCGACGCGTACGGGGCCTGATGCGTGTCCAACCCGAATTGGGTGAAGTCATAGTGCACATCTGCGATCGTGCCCGGCTCCGTTTGCGCCGCGTCCTCTGCAGCGAGCCGCTTTTCGACTTCGGCGGCTTCCTCTCTTGAGTAGAACTCCTTGGTGACGTTCTTCGGCCGCTCCAGCGGCGTGTACGTGGCGTTTGTCCAGAAGCCCTGCAGATCGGGCTGGCCGTCGGCCGTGCGCGGCGGGGTCCACTGCCGTGTTTGTCCGGCCAGAGAAGGTGTTACAAACAGCACGACGACGATTGAAGCGAGAAATCGATGGCTCATGTGAGCCTCCTCCTTCCGACGGTCAATTCGCCTTCAGCTGGGCCACTCGAACCCGGCGACGTATCTTAGCAAACCAGCCAAGCGCGGTCTCCTACGGCCTGCCATTGGGATATTCCCACTGGTCGCACACCACTTCCGTCCAGTCCTGAGCGGGGTGCCGAACGGGTATGAAGATCTCGAGCGTCCGGGCCACGGCGTCTTGCTGCATGCGATCGGTCATGAAGGCGTCGCGGCCGACCGCCGTGTACTGCAGGATGTCCTGGATGGCGTCGCGGATGTGACCGAGGTAGACGCGGTCGTCCTTCACAAGGGGCGCGCTTCGGAAAAGATTCGGGCACGCAGCGATGGGTGAACGCTGCGGTCTGTGAGTACGTCGACTTTCCTCTGCAGCAGATCCTCGAGGTCCTGGCCGAGTCCGACGAGATCAAGGAGGGAACGCCCGGACTCCATCTCGACCAGGAGATCGAGGTCGCTGTCTGGATGGTCTTCGCCACGTGCGACAGAGCCGAACACTCGGACATTGGTCGCGCCGTAGCTCGCGGCTATTCGGAGAATGTCGGTCCGCTTGTCCGGCAGATCAGTCACCTCAACGTACTCCGGGTCCATTCTACGGCAGCGTGAGGTAAGGTCGCGCGCGGGGCCCGGCAGGCATCGTGTGGGACATGCCACAGTTCGCGCAGCCGAGAGAAAGGGACGTGCGCGATCATCCAGCCTCGGCCAGGAGCGCCGCGACGGTCCGCTCGTAGATGGCAGACAGCGGCCCGAGGTCGTCGAGGCGCACGCGTTCATCCGCGCCGTGCATCGATACGGCCACCGGGCCGAACTCCACGACCTCCCGCGCCACGCGCGCGAGGAATCGGCCGTCGGAGGTGCCGCCGCCCGTCGAAAGTTCCGGCGTGAGTCCGGTCACCTCGGCGATCGTGCGGCCCAGCGTGTACACGAGTTTGCCGGCTGCCGTCACGAACGGCTCGGCCGCAAGGTTCCAGACGAGGTCGTACTCCAGACCGTGTCGATCGAGAACCGCATGGACGCGCGCCTTGATCCCGTCCACCGTGGACGCGGGCGAGAAACGGACGTTGAAGCGCACGTCCAGCGAGTCGGGAATGACGTTGACCGTCCCCGCGCCGCCGTGCAGGTTCGAGATCTGCAGGCTTGTGGGCGGGAAGTGCTCGTCGCCGCGGTCCCACTCGACCGTCAGCAATTCCGCCAGCGCTGGCAGCGCCGCATGGATCGGGTTTCGGCCGCGCTCGGGGTATGCAATGTGGCACGGTATGCCTTTCACCGTCAGTGCGCCGTTGAGCGATCCCCGCCGGCCGTTCTTTACGGTGTCACCCAGCCGCGCAGACGAGGTCGGCTCGCAGATGATACAGGCATCGATCATGTCGCCGCGGCGGCGCAGCGCGTCCACCACCGCCACGGTCCCGTGGCTGGCGTCGCCCTCTTCGTCCGAGGTCAGGAGCAGCGCGATCGACCCGGGATGATTCGGCTGAGCCGCGACGAGGCGCTCCGCGGCGGTGACCATAGCAGCCACCGACGACTTCATGTCGGAGGCGCCGCGCCCGTAGAGGTAGCCGTCCCGTTCCGTGGCGACGAACGGGTCGGTCGTCCAGCGCTCGATTGGCCCCGGTGGCACGACGTCCACGTGGCCGGCGAGGCAGACGAGCGGCGCCGCGCTCCCGCGCCGCGCCCACAGGTTGCTCACTCCGCCCCGGTTGATGCGCTCGCACCGGAACCCGGACGCGGCGAGCCGCGCTGCGATGAGATCGAGGCAGCCGTCATCGGCCGGCGTAACCGAGCGGCAGGCAATCAGTTGTTTCGCGAGCGCGACCGTCTCGTCCCGGGCGATGTTCACGCTCAATCCCGCAGCAGCTCGTTGATCGACGTCTTCGCTCGCGTCTGCGCATCTACGCGCTTGACGATCACGGCGCACGCGAGCGAGTAAGTGCCGTCGGTCGAGGGCAGGCTGCCCGGCACGACGACCGAGCCGGCCGGTACGCGTCCGTAGTGCACCTGACGGGTGGCGCGGTCGTAGATCTTCGTGCTGGCCCCGATGAACACCCCCATCGAGACGACCGAATTCTCCTCGACGATGACTCCTTCGACGATCTCCGACCGTGCGCCGATGAAGCAGTTGTCTTCCACAATCGTCGGGTTGGCCTGCAGCGGCTCGAGCACGCCGCCTATGCCGACGCCGCCGGAGAGGTGCACGTTCCGCCCAATCTGTGCGCACGATCCGACCGTGGCCCAGGTATCGACCATCGTGCCTTCCCCGACGTACGCCCCGATGTTCACGTAGGACGGCATCATGACGACGTTGCGCCCGATGAAGGTGCCCGTGCGCGCGATGGCAGGCGGCACCACGCGGAAGCCGCCGTCGCGGAAGCGGCCGTCGGTGAAGTGCTGGAACCGCATGGGAACCTTGTCGAACCAGACCGTGCCCGGGCCAGGCATCACCTCGTTGTCGTGCGTCCGGAAGTACAGCAGCACCGCCTTCTTGACCCATTGGTGCGTGACCCACGCCCCGTCGATCTTCTCGGCCACGCGCAGCCGTCCGGCGTTCAGGCCCTCGATCACCTCGTCGAGCGCGGCGGCTAGCTCCGTGGGCACCTGGCTCGGCGTCATGTCGGCGCGGCGCTCGAATGCGGCATCGATCACCGCGGCAAGTCTCGGTGTCTCCATCGAATCGATCCTTCGCCTTGACGTCAGCCGCAGAATGCGGCGATCCGTCTGGCCGCCTCGATGCACACGCCAGTGTCGGGGACGAGCGCCATGCGTACGTAACCGCGCCCCGGGTTCACGCCGTGCGCCTCGCGGGCCAGATACTGGCCCGGCAGCACGATCACGTGGGTGGCCGCGAACAGGTCCCTGGCAAACAGTTCGTCGTCGCCCGGCGCCGCGCGGCGGCCGTGCGTCAGAGGCGGGACGTCGACCCACAAGTAGAACCCAGCATTCGGCTGCCGGACGTCCATCACCGGCTGCAGCAGCGGGACGACGGCCGCGAACTTGTCGCGGTACTTTGCGCGGTTCTCCCGTACGTGCGCCTCGTCGTTCCACGCGGCGATGCTGGCGTGCTGCACCGCGAGGCTCATCGCGCACCCATGATACGTGCGATACAGCAGGAACTGGCGCACGAGCGCGGCATCTCCGGCCACGCCGCCCGAACGCAAGCCAGGGGCATTGGATCGTTTCGAGAGGCTTGTAAATGCCAGGAGGCGGCGGAAGTCGTTTCGCCCCAGGCGCCATGCGGCCTCCAGTCCACCGAGTGGCGGCGCCCGCTCGTCGTCGTAGATCTCTGAATAGCATTCGTCCGACGCGATCACGAAGCCGTAGCGATCCGATCGCTCGAACAGCGCGCGCCACTCGTCGAGCGTCAACACACGGCCGGTCGGGTTGCCGGGAGAACAGACGTATAGCAGCTGCGTCCGCCGCCATTCCGCGTCGGTGAGTGAGTCGAGGTCCAGCGAGAACCCCTGATCGGCGGTCTGGTTCAGGAAGCGCGGTTCTGCACCGGCCAGCAGCGCCGCGCCTTCGTAGATTTGATAGAAAGGGTTCGGACAGACCACGAGAGGCGCCGGGTGGGCGGTATCGATCACGCACTGGGCACACGCGAAGAGCGCCTCACGTGTTCCGTTGACCGGCAGCACCTGCGACGCCGCATCGAGGCGAGGCAGGCTGTAGCGGCGTCTAAACCAGGCGGCCATGGCCTCGCGCAGCGCGTCTGTGCCGGCGGTCGACGGGTATGTCGAGAGGCCGTCGAGGTGAGCGACGAGGGCCGAACGCAGAAGGTCTGGCGTGGGATGCTGTGGCTCCCCGAGCGACAGGCGAATGGGAGCGAGCGCCGGAGGCGTGGTTGTGCCGAGCAGCGTGCGGAGCTTCTCGAACGGATATGGCTGAAGGCTGGCCAGCCGCGAGTTCACAAGAAGCCCATCGTATCCAATTCCTGCCTGCCGTCGCAGGGCACGGAGGTGCTGTACCCGTAGAGCGCACGCTTCAGCGTGCGCGCGCACTTCGCTACATCGACTAACGGTTTTCCATCGCGCCCACGTTCAGCCCCACCGTGAAGGTACGGCCACGCGACGGTGCGAACTGGAAGTGCTCGCGGTAGTAGCGGTTGGCGAGATTTTCGATCGCAAAGACCAGCGCGAGCCTGTTGCGCCCGCGCGACACGTCGACGCCCGAGCCGAGACGCTGCACCGTGAACCCGTCGAGCGAGAGGAAATCCTGCGCGATCCTGAACGGCGACTCGAGCAGCGTAGGTGTGACTCTCGTGACATCGGTTTGAGTGCGCACGCCGTACTCCGCCCACCAGCGGCCACGCGGCTCGGTGAAGCGAGCCGATGCGAGAAGCTTGACCGGCGTGATGTTGTCTGCCGGCGCTCCGTCGAGCGGCTTGCCGGTCAGCGGATTGACGCCGTCCGTGATGGTGCCGCGCGTGAGCGCAGCCGAGGCGTTGAGCGTCACCACGCCCCGCGTGAACACGATCGGCGCCGCGCCGGCAAGCTCGAGACCGTGGATGCGTACGTCCGCGTAGTTGGTGGCCTGCGCCAACGGTCCCCCGGGCGTGACCGCCACGACGAGGTCCTGCGCCACGAAGTCCTTGTACTGGTTCACGAAGAAGTACGCGCCGCCCGAGAAGCGTTCCAAGTCGATCTTGGCCCCCAGATCGACATTGTTTCCGGTCTCGGGCTTCACCCGGATGTTTGGCGCGATGTTCCCCGCGGTGGCCGGGCCCGCATAGAACATTTCCTCGAGATTGGGGTGACGGTAGCTGCGCCCGAAGCGCACGAACGGGCTGACGCGGCCACCGGTATTGACGACCAGGCCGATGTCGCCGGTGAGCGCCTGGCGCGCCAGCGACGTCCCGCCCGCGCTTGGCAGGGTTGTCTGATCGATCGCCGGCCGCGCCCCGGCCACCACGGCTGACACGTCGTAGCCGGGCGTCGCCTCGCTCGTCACGCGGTAGAAATCGCCGCGCAATCCGGCCACCAGCGACACGTCGGGAAGGACACGCCACTCGTCCTGCGCGAATGCGGCGACGTCCCGCAGGCTCGCGTCCGGCACCCGGACGGGACGCGCCAACGAGGCCGGGCCGAGCTGAATGGGCGAGGGAAGCACGACCGGCAATGGGCCGCGGGCGCCGAGCGCCACCTGTCCGACCATCGAGGTCGTCGTCGACGTGGTCCGGACGTCGCTGCTGCGGTCGCGGTAGAACGTCAGTCCCGTGGTGAGCACGTGCCGTCCCATAGGGGTCAACACGGCCTGCACGTCCACGCCGGGCGACCAGACGCGCTGCTCGGTCCGTGACAGGATGTCGAGACGCAACACCGTGATGGGAAAGAAGGCCACCGGCGTGGGCGCCGGGAACTGCACGGGCAACAGGTTCTGCAGCAGGCGATCGGTGCGCTGATAGTGTGCCGTGACCGAGAGATTGGCGAGCCAGGGCGTTACCGCCTGGGCTTCGTAGCGAGCTGACGCGCGGTCGAGGTCGCTCTGCGGGAGCGACGTGGTGTTGAAGAAGTACGGCTGCGCGAAGTCTGGAAATCCGACATCGTCCATGCGGCGGCTCTGGTAGCGGACGCGAAGCGTGCGCCGCTCGCCGACGCGCACCAGCCCCGACACGTTCACGAATCGCCCCGAGGCGCCGGAGCTCGCGACCTTGCGGTTGGTCCGCACGTATGGAGCGTTGAACGGATCGGGGAACGCGCCGAAGGCGAACCCGAACGCGTCGTCTACTGTGTCACCGCGACGCAGGCGACCGGCTGCGAAGAGCGGGCGCGTGTCTTCCACCGCGAGAGCCCCAGCCTCGTAGTTGTCGAAACGTTCGGCGCCCATCTGCAGGCGAACGGCGTAGCGCGGCGCGCTGACTCCCACAGTCGCGGTGCCCCGCTGGCCATTCTCATTGGAGCTGTAGAAGCCGTTGAAGTTGTAGAGCGCCAGCATACGATCCGAGAACGTGGGCTCGTTGGTGATGATGTTGATCGTCCCGGCGAGCGCGTCCGAGCCATAGAGGAGCGTGCCCGCGCCGTTGACGATTTCCACCCGGCTGATCGCGTCGGGCGAAATCAAGCCGACTTCAGCGCCGGTGCGATCGGTGGCCTGTCGTGCGGTGTTGAGCCGTTCGCCGTCCACGAGGACGAGGAGGCGTGTGGAATCGAGGCCGCGAAGCCTGGGCCGCACGCCAAACGGGCCGTTGCCGACCGGCGTGACGTTGGCGACATTCGACAAGGCGTCGCCGGTGGAGAGCGGATTGGTCTGGCGTGTCGATTCGCCGGTGACGCTCTCCACGTGAAGCGGAATCTGGCGAGACTCCCGTTCCGCGCGCGCGGCGGTCACGGTGACCTCTGCCGTCACCCCGCCCAGGTCCAGTTGCACCGGTACGTCCAGCGTTTCTTCGACCGTCGTCACGAGCACCGTGCGCGCGGCTTCGGAGAACCCGGCTCTCGTCACGATGACGAGATAGGTGCCCGTCGCCGGCGCCTCGACGCTGAACCGTCCCTCGCCGTCGGTCTCGACGCCGGTCTCCTGGCCGGTGGCGACGCCGCGGAGCACGACGCGCGCGCCCGGAAGCGCCGCTCCAGTCGAATCCGAGACTCTGCCGCCAACGGTCGCCGCCTCGAGGGGCAGCGCCACCAGGATGGCGACGCAGAACACGACACGAGCACCCAGACCAGACACCATGACCACGACCGTCGCCTTACTTCAAATGCGGGCGGACGATATCGGTCCAGATCTCGTAGCCGGCCTGCGTCATGTGCTGCCCATCCCCGATGAACAGGTCCGGGCGCGGCAGCTTGTCGGGCCCCAGCATCGCCTTTTCGACGCTGATGTACGTGATCTGCTCGCTGCGCGCAGCGATGGCGCGCAGCAGCCGGTTCGTTTCGATCATCCGGTCGTTGAAGCGCCAGCGTGCGGGTGTCGGCTTGAGGCCGATGACGAGGATCCTGGTTTTGGGGAGCGCGCTGTGCACCGTGGTGACGAGTCGCTCGAACCCGGCCGCTACGGTCTCGGGGGAGACGCCGCGCGCGATGTCGTTTTCGCCAGGATAGAGGACGACGATGCGGGGCTCGTACGGCAGGACGGTGCGTGCGGCAAAATGCGTCGTGTCGGCCATTTCCGACCCGCCGAATCCGCGGTTGAGCACATTCAGATCCGGGAAGAACTGCGCCACGTTCCACCGGACGATGCTCGACGCGCCCACGAAGACGATGCCGCCTTTGTGCGGCGGGCTGCGTCTATCCTGATTCTCGAATGCGGCGACGTCTGGTTCCCATCGGGCGGGGTCTCTCGGCGCCACCTGCGCGAGCAGCGAGACGGCGGCGAGTACGTGCACGACGGCCAGAATCGCGACGGTCACCGAGCGGCGCACGGTCGAACGGGCATGACTCATAGGCAGCCTCCTTGGGATTGATGGCGTTGTACTCAGACCGGCCTGATCCGTCAAGGTCTCGCCACTAGTCCGTTATGCGGCTCGAAACGCGAATTTTGTACTCGTTGCGTCGGAAGCCGCATAACGGACTAGGGCGCGCGAAGCGCGCCAAGGAGATACTGGCTAACCAGCCGAGGGGCGCTGCGGGGATATCAACGGACGGAGCCCCTCGGCTGGTTTGCCTTGCCAGCCAACTTCGCGTAACGATCCGTCGATGGTTGATGCCACGGTCCGGAAGGATCCTCCCCCAACGATGCTCGAGTCGGCGCTGCGATACGACCGCGCGCCGACGGTGGTGCTGCTGATCGTTCTGCCGGTGGTCTCCTGGATGTGGATTGTGGTGATGGCGCGCGACATGTACGGGCCGATGACCGGCGCCAGTGCCTGGATGATGACAGCTGTCTGGGACACGCGGCATCTGGCGCTGCTCTGGGCCATGTGGGCAGTCATGATGGCGGCGATGATGTTGCCGTCCGCGTCCCCGATGCTGCTGCTGTACGGCGGCGTAGCGCGACGTTCGGCAGCCGGAGCCACGGCGCCGCGTCAGATTTACGCGTTCGCGGCCGGTTACCTGGTGGTGTGGGCGCTGTTCAGTCTGGGAGCAACCGTGCTCCAGCGTCTACTAGCAACGCTCCTCGTCGTCTCGTCGATGATGGAGGTCACGAGTCCTGTCGCCGGGGGCATGCTCTTGCTCATCGCGGGTGTGTATCAGCTGACACCAATCAAGCAGGCCTGCCTGCGCACATGCCAGTCACCACTTGGATTTCTGATGAGCCGGTGGCGCCCCGGGGTGGCGGGTGCGTTCCGTATGGGTGTCGAGCACGGCGCTCTCTGCGTGGGCTGTTGCTGGGCCCTGATGCTGCTGCTGTTTGCCGGCGGCGTCATGAATCTCGCGGTCATCGCAGCGCTGACGGCGCTCGTCGCATTCGAAAAGCTGACGCCGTTCGGCGCGCAAGGCGCGCGAATCAGCGGTGTACTGCTGATCGCGGGCGCAATCTGGATGGTCGTTCGTTGAGAGATTTATAATCCGGGTCACGTTCCTTACCGTTCGATTGGAGGCGACAGATGGCGGACATTCCAAAATGGCGCGTTCAGGGTGACTGGTTCGACACGTGCAAGTGCAGCATCCCGTGTCCGTGCACCTTCGCCCAGCCGCCCACCAGTGGCGACTGTGATGGCGTCCTGGCGTGGCATATCCGCACAGGGAATTACGGCGGCGTGCGGCTGGACGGGCTCAACGTGATGGCGCTCGGGTACTTCAAGGGCAACATCTGGGAAGGGCAGTCGAAAGCGTCCATGGCGATGTTCATCGACGAACGTGCCGACGAGCGCCAGCGCGAGGCGCTGCAGATGATTTTCGGCGGACGCGTCGGCGGCTGGCCCGGGACATTTGCGAATTTCATCGGCGATGTGCGCGGGATGGAGTTCGCCCGCATCGACTTTCACGTCGACGACGACCTGGGATCGTGGCGCGCTGGGATTCCCGGCAAAGTGACGTCGAGCGCCGAAGCGCTCGGTGGACCGACGACGCCACTCGGCAAGCGTGTGCAGGTGCACAACGCCGGCGGTTGTGAAACAGGTCCAGGCGGCGTGGCGACCTACGGGAGAGCGACAGCGGACAAGGCAGACGCTTTCGGCTTCAAGTGGGATCGCACCGGCAAGTCGAGCAAGCACATCGGATTCGACTGGTCGGGACCGGACGCCTGAGGGCCGACGCTTCGAGATACCGGCACGATACCTCGCGCGACTCATCGCATTTCAGATTTCCCTGAACACAACGCCGGCGGACGCCGAACGGAGGTGACGCGCCTCCGTTCGGCCGTCGTCGAAGCCCGGATGTCAGCCAAGGCGTCGTGGAGTCGTGACATGGCTCGCCTCGGCGGGCGATCCGACGTCGACTCCGTTCGTTCCGCCCGCTTCACACGTTTTCATACATTAGCAAGGTCTTGTGGTGTCATCGGTGTTCTCGCAGGGAGGCATGCGTGTCGGGCACATTTGTCATGGACGACTCCGGTGAAACCGCCTAGACTGCTGGCACCTCCCAGCGCTCGATCCCTACACCTATACAACCTATACAGAGGTGCATCATGGGTATCCGCGTTGGATTTCTGTCCCTGCTGATCATTTGTACGGCCCTCGGGACGGCGTCGGCCCAGTCGCTGTCGCGACTGGTGCCGAACCTCGTATTTGCGGAGGTAACGCTCGCGCCAGGGCCAACTACTACGCCGCCCATTCCAGGCACGCCGCACACGGCGCATTTCTCCCCCTTCAACCCTCTGTTCGGTATCGATGCGCCGACGCAGGCGATTCTCGAGGACCAGCTCCGGCAAGTACCTGTGCTGATTCGGCAGGCGAACTCGCAGCTGGCCACGTTTCCCCTCGGCTCGTCGTCTGGCGGCTTCGCCTACCGGTTCAACCCCGAACTCGGCACGTTCTCGCGCAGCAGCGAGAGCTTCGGCCCGCTTCTGACCGAACGCGCGCTGACGCTCGGCCGCGGCCAATTCAGCTATGGCACGGTGTACCAGCACACGAGTTACGACAAGTTCGAGGATTTTCGCCTCAGGAATCCTGAAATCGTCTTCTATTACCCGCACAACGATTGTTGCCCCGGGCAATCGGCGTTCGGCGTGCCGGTTGGGGACGATTCGCTGTTGAACCCCGCGTTCGAGGGCGACATCCTCGAGAACGCGCTCACGATCGATCTGCGCACCGACACCTTTGCCTTCTTCGCGACAGCCGGCGTGGCCAACGCGCTCGATATTGGCGTGGCTGTGCCGATCGTCCAGGTCAAGCTCGACGCCGCCGTCCGCCGGCGAATCGTCCGGTTCGCCACCGAAACGAACCCGTTGGTCCACAGCTTCGACAATCAGGGCGTCGATACGCAGACATCAAGCGCATCGGGCACGGCGGTCGGTGTGGGCGATGTGCTCCTCCGCACCAAGTATCAGTTTTACGCCAGCGATCGCGGCGGGCTGGCGGTCGGCGGCGAGCTGCGGCTTCCCACCGGGGATGAGACGGAGCTGCTGGGGACCGGCACCGTGCAAGGCAGGGTCGCACTGCTCGCAACCGCCATGATGGGCGCCACATCAGTTCACGGAAACGTTGGGTACACCGCGTCTGGATCCGCATCCGAGGACGCCGAGGCGAATTTCTTCCCTGCTCCTGCGGACGAGCTCAATTACGCGTTCAGCACCGACGTCGTCGTTCATCCTCGTGTCACCGCGGCGTTCGAAATCGCTGGACGCCGACTGGCGAACGTCGAACGTGTGGTGACTCAGCCCCTCAATGTCCGGTTTACGTCGCTGACCGCTCCGACTGTTGTGCAGACGGCCGTCCTGCCGGGAATCGGCATTCGCGAGGGCAATATGAACCTGATACTTGGTGTCGCGGGGTTGAAAGTGAACCTGGCGCGGACGCTGCTGCTCAATGCCGCCGTGCTGTTCCCGCTCACCGACAACGGCCTGCACAACCGCACGACCGCCAGCATCGGCGTGGACTACACGTTCGGGCGGTGATCAGTGCACCAATTATCGGGAGATTCGCGAAATCTCCCACGTGTCGCCGTTGCGGCGCAGGGAGAAAGTTGCTGTATTCGTCGTAAGAGGGAGCGTGATCCGGCCCGCGCCAACTGAACGGATTTGTTCCCGACAGGAAACTGTCGCGGTATCACCGCTGACGGCAGGCTCCGCGCAATCCAGATCAACAGTCTGCGACACCAGGTTCCGGTAGCTGTTGCGCAGCCCATCCGGAGCGTCGGGCCAGACGCGTCTGACGCCGTCGACGTCGAGCGCTTCTGCGGCTCGCTCGTAATCGGCGATGGTCCTTTTCACAAGCGCCGCGGCCGTGATCGTGACTGGAGTGAGCGCAGGTGTATTCGGCGCAGCGGCGGGCGTCGGATCTCTCGTCACCGGAGATCCCGCCGGGCGCTCGGCGAACCCCGATCCACGTCCAGGCGCGGCCACCGGCTGATCGGGGCCGGGCTGCGGCGACGCCGGCACGGTTGCGGGAACGTTAATGACCGTCGGCATTGACGTTTGGCCCGTCCCCCTGGGTGCGCTGGCTCCCACCGCCGGTGTTCCGCGTGCCGGCAATGACGCGCTCGGAGTCGATGCCGGCCTCCCAACGGTTACCGGATCGGAGCGACGCTCGGGTGAGACTGCGGTCTCCAACGGCTTGTCCGTGGCCGCTGTCACGGTAGTGGACGTGGCGCCGGGCGCAGCGGTCGGGTCGGGCGAGGCAGCCCCCGTGGCATCGATTTCCGACAACGGCGGCGGTTCGGGTTCGCGCGACTGCGTGAACAGCAGCGCGGCGAGCACCAGTGCAGCCGATCCGGCGAGCAGCACGCGGTAGCGTTTGATCCAGGCGCGTACTGGCTGGAGCCGCCACGTCATCAGATCCTGCGCGCGTGTCCCCTGCGCTACTGTTCCAGAGAACCTTGCTTTCGCAGCTGCCGTGCTCGATGTCATGACCGGCGCCGCGCCGCGTAACGCTTCGAGGCCCCGGACGATGCGGGGCATGATCTCGGAGACGCCTGTCACAGGAACTGGAATCGAGGCTGCCGCGCCGATCGCGATATTCCACTCCGGTTGCTGCATCTGGAACTCGGCGTGGGAGATATTGAACCGCACAGGAAGGAATGGCCTGCCGAGATCGTTCGCGCGGACGACCTCCTTGGTCATTTGATGCGACCGAATGGCGTTTGGAGAGATCAACAGGACAACAGCGACGCAGTGCTCGATTGCCTGATGAACTTGGATTAAGTACGACAGACCTGGCTCGCTGTCACGCTCGTAGTACCACGTTTCGAATCCCGCAGTCTCGAGCCCTGACGCAATCTCAATCGCGAGAGTTTGATCTTCCTCGATGTGACTGATGAAGACACAAGCCATCTGCCCCCCGGGAGGCCAGCCAAGGGGCTCTGCCCCTTGATATCCCCGCAGCCCCCCTTGGCTGGTTGCCAGTATCTTCTGGCGCGCTCTGTGCGCCTAGGACCGCTATGCGGGGGACAACGAGTACAAAGTTCACGCAACGAACTTCATAGCGGTCCAATGCGCGCCGAACGCGACGCGCTCGCTGAATCATCGTGCGCGAGGGAGGCGCCGAATCAAGCGATTGGTCGGTGCCACGACCTGAAAGTCAGTTCAGAGACCTTCGGGCCACCTCGATATCCTTGACCACGGGTAGAATATCGGTCCCGGTGCGCCGATGGGTGATAACAGTCAGGGGCCAACGTTTTCACGCCGCAGAGGAATCCGCAGAATCCGGCCGCATTCTAGCGCCATGCAGCTGCATCTGGTAGAGGCGGACTGTGCCACATTGCCAGCGCCGACCTTATTTGCACACATTCGCACGTACCGCAAATGACACCACCTCTTTTCGTCCGGATGTCCCGCCGGGACCTGCTCAATCGTGGGGCTCTCGCCCTCGGCGCGGCTGCGCTCCCGTCGATCGGCCTTCGAGCCCAGGGGGCGGTCCGCGTCGCGGACCGCCAGCCAGCACTGGCTAGTCAGGTCGCGCAGCGACCTGACATCAGCCCGGCCATGGCAACCCTCAGCGCCTACATGGCTGCCGCAAAAGACCGCGCGCTGCCGCCGGACGTCGTCGAGAAGGCAAAGCATCACATCCTCGACACACTCGCGGCGATGGTGTCCGGTTCCGAATTGCCGCCGGGCCGGGCCGCTCTCATGCTGGCGCGGGCGCAGGCCGGCCGTCCGGTCGCGACCGTCGTCGGCTCGAGCGTCGTGACGGGGCCGATGGATGCAGCGCTCGTCAACGGAGTTCTTGCTCATTCCGATGAGACAGACGACTCGCACGGGCCGTCGCAATCGCATCCCGGCGCCTCCATCGTGCCTGCCGCCCTTGCGGTTGGAGAAGATCTGGGGGTGAGCGGCCAACACTATCTGCGCGCTGTGACGCTTGGCTACGATGTGGGTCCACGACTCACCATGGCGCTCGGCGGCATGACGTTCAGAAACGAGAGCCGTCGCAGCACGCACGCGTTTGCGGGGAACTTTGGATCGGCGGCGGCGGCAGGATGTGTCGCGGGATTGACTGCCGAGCAGATGCGCTGGCTGCTCGACTATGCGTCGCAGCAGGCGGCTGGATATGCGATATGGGCGCGCGACACGGACCATATCGAAAAAGGATTCGTCTTCGGAGGCATGCCCGCGCGGAACGGCGTCACCGCCGCGCTGCTCGTTCGCTCCGGCTGGAACGGCGTCGACGATGTGTTCTCGGGCGACGACAACTTCTTTCAGGTGAACGCGCCCAACGGCGACCAGGCCGTGCTGATCCACGAGCTTGGCGAGCGGTACGAAATCGTGAACACCGACATCAAGAAGTGGACCGTCGGTACTCCGATTCAGGCGCCGCTCGACGCGATCGAAAACATCCGACGGACACGGCCGTTCGACGCCGACAATGTGAAGAGCGTTGTCGTTCGCCTTGCCCCGAGCGTCGGCGCCGTCGTGGATAACCGCGACATTCCGGACATCTGCCTTCAGCACATGGTCGCGGTGATGCTGATCGACAAGACGGCCTCGTTCCACGCGGCTCACGACAAGGCACGCATGCAGGATGCCGCGGTGCTTCGCCAGCGAAGCAAAGTGCGATACGTGCCCGACGCCGCTCTGACGAAACTCCTGCCCGCGCGCGTGGCGATCGTCGAGATCACGCTCAATGACGGCACGCAGCTCTCTGATCGAGTGGAAGCGGTGCGGGGCACCGTGCGCAACCCGATGCCGCGAAGCGAGGTCGTCGACAAGGCCCGAGACCTGATCGCTCCGGTGCTCGGGACTGCAACCGCGCAGAAGCTGATCGACGTGCTGCTCGCGATTGAAACCGTCAAGGACATCCGGACGCTTCGACCCCTGCTGCAAAAGCTGTGAGCGGGGGTGGATCGGTTGATTCAAGGTCTGGAGAATGCGCTCGATGGGCGAAATATTGCCGGCAAGGGTGCGGACGTATGATCGACACGGTGCTGACGAGTGTGATCGGCGAGGTGCATACGATCCACGACGTCATTACCGCAATGCGAGCCATCGAAGCCGCGCTGCCAGAGCGTGACGGGGTCAGGTGGTTCAACCTGCTGTACCGAACTGTTACCGAGGCCGTTCAGGCCGATGCGGCAGGGTGGGAAGACTGGCCGTTTCTCCAGCGCTTCGACGTGGCATTCGCAAAGCTCTACTTCGAGGCCGTCACGAGCTGGGAATCCGATCCGACTCGAACGGCTCGGGCATGGCGACCGCTGTTCCAGGCGCGTCACGACGGCAACGTGGCACCGCTGCAGTTCGCGCTCGCGGGCATGAATGCCCACATCAACAACGATCTGGTTATTGCTCTCGATCGCCTGGCGCAGTCGGAGAAGCAGTACCCGTCGAAAGATGGTGAGCGCTACCGGGACTTCCTACGCGTCAACGACGTGCTCGAGCGCGTCGAGGTCGAGTTGCAGCCCGTCCTGTCGACCGGTGTGATTGGCGCTCTCGACGTCGCGCTCGGGGATCTCGACACTATTCTCGCGATGTGGAAGGTGCGGAATGCCCGAGAGGCCGCCTGGACGAACGGTGAGGTCGTCTGGCATCTTCGCGTGGCACCGCACCTTCGCCGTGAATACCTAGCCCGGCTGGATCATATGGTCGGATTCGCCGGCCGGGGGCTGCTTGCGCCGATACCGGAAATAGCGAAACAGCGTTCCGGTCTCAGGTAGATCACCCCGGCGATGTCAGCCACGCTCTTGCCCTTCACCGTCTTGCCCTACGGCGCTGTCCGGTGGGAAGATTTGTCTCAAACGGTCTGCTCGGCGCGCGTCACTACGAAACGACTGAACGTGGAGAGGAAAATGAACAGGATCGGCACGTTCGCTCTGGCCTGCTCACTGTCGCTGGCGGCTGCCCCTTCGGCGCTGGCGCACCATAGCGCCGCCGCGTTCGACACCCAGCAGGAAGTGAAGGCAACCGGCACCGTCACCGAATACCGGTACAGGAACCCGCATGTGTACATCACGCTTCAGGTGAAAAAGGCCGACGGATCGACCGTTGCCCTCGAAGTCGAAGTGGGTGCGGCATCCGTGCTGAACGGGCTTGGCTTCAACAGGGACTCGGTCGCCATCGGCGACGTGGTGACGATTGTGGGCAACCCGGGACGGCGAAACCCCGACACGCTGATGTTGGGACGAGAGCTCCACAAGCGAGACGGGACCTACTATCCGCTGAATATTGCCTCGCGCAGTGTTTATGCGGCGAAGAACGAGGTCGCCACCAGCATCGCAGGGACGTGGTTCTCCCCACGCACCGAGTTCACCGCATTCAACGGCGCGGTGAAGGAGTGGCCCCTTACTGACAAAGGGAAGGCGGCTCTGGCCACCGTGGATCCGAAAGCCACGACACAGAAGGACTGCATCCCCGTCGGCGCGCCGGGGCTGATGTTCTACCCGGTGGCCAATACGGTGACCGTTCAGCGCGACCGCGTGGTGATGAAGGTTGATTGGATGGATTCCGAACGCGTCATTTTCCTTGACGGCCGTCAGCATCCGCCGGCCGGCAACACGTTCCTGCACGGCCATTCCGTCGGACGATGGGAGGGAGACACCTTGGTGGTCGAGACCACGAATTTCAGGGATCACCCGATGGGTCTGACCACGACATTCCCGAGCAGCTCCCGGAAGCGCCTGACCGAACGCTTTCGCCTCGGTCAGGATCGCCGGAGCCTGAGCTATTCCGGCGTCATCGAAGATCCTGTCTATCTCGCTCGACCGGTCGAATGGTCCGGGCGGTGGGAGTACAGGCCCAACATGCCTCACTCGAACGAGAAGTGCGATCTCGACGTCGCCCGCAAGTTCCTCAGTGACTTCTGATGGTCCGGCGGCGAACCCGTTCATGAGGGATCGCCATGAGTGATGAAGTCACTCAGTTAGGGCTCGGCCGAGACGCTCCAGAGCCAGACCGCAGCACGCTCGAGTACATCCTACGTGAGCTGCCTGAAGGCGCTCCCGTTACGCACCTGCTCATCGGCCTCAATGTTGTCGCCTTCGTCGTGATGGTCGTCAGCGGCGTGCACCATCTCAATCCCACGTCCGAGAGCTTGCTCGCCTGGGGTGCGAACTTCGGCCCAAGGACGCTTGCCGGCGAGTGGTGGCGCATGCTGAGTTGCACGTTCATCCACAGCGGCGTCCTTCACTTCGCCGCGAACATGTACGCGCTGTGGATTGTCGGGGATGTTGTCGAGCGGATGGTGGGAAGCGCAAGCTATTTGACCCTCTATCTGGTTGCAGGACTTTTCGGCAGCGCCGCCAGTCTAGGCGTGCATCCGCTGGCCGTCGGTGTTGGCGCCTCCGGAGCGGTGTTCGGTGTCTATGGCGCGCTCATCGGATTCCTCCTTCGCAAGCACACTGATTCAGTGTCGGTACCGACCCTGCGGCAGCTGGGCATCAACGCTGGCATATTGGTGGCCTACAACCTGGTCCACGGGTTCACAGCAGAAGGCATCGACGTGGCGGCGCACGTCGGGGGCTTGATAGCCGGATTCGCCTGTGGCCTCGTTCTGCGTCAGCCGTTGACGACGGCGGCTCTTCAGGGCCGGGCTGTGCGCGCCGCGTGGGTCGCCGTGGGCGGAGCGGCGGCTCTGGTCGCCCTCGTCTCGATTCTGCCGCGAGAGGTGGGCGACGCCGAAGCACAGTACGCGCTCGCCGCACTCTACGAGCGGGGCGCTCTCGTTTCACGTGATGACGCGAAGGCTGCAGAGTGGTATCGCCGTGCCGCCGACCAGCGCTTCGCACCGGCGCAGTACCGGCTCGCGCAGTTGTACGACGCCGGGCGTGGAGTGGCGAAGGACGAATCGGAGGCCAGTCGATGGTTTGCCCTGGCTGCGGAGGGGCAACACGCGGACGCTCAGTACGCCATCGGCCGTCGCTACGCCGAGGGCCGGGGTGTCGAGCAGAACGACCTCGAGGCTGTGCGCTGGTTACGACGTGCGGCGGATCAGGAACATGCGGCCGCGCGATACGCGCTCGGTTTCATGTACACGCGCGGTCGTGGCGTCCCCAAAGACGACGCAGAAGCGGTTCGGTGGATTCGGCTCGCCGCCGATCAGCAGCTCGCCATCGCCGAGTACGACATGGGGGATCGATACGCCACCGGTCGTGGCGTGGAGCGAAGCGACGCGGAAGCCGTCGGATGGTACCGTCGTGCCGCCGAGCAACAGCACGCTGGCGCGCGGTTTGCCCTCGGAGTGATGTATGCGGCAGGTCGAGGCGTTCCCAAGGACGATGACGAGGCGATGCGGTGGTATCGGCTGGCGGCGGATCAGCAAAATGCGGCCGCACAGTACGCGATTGGGTTCATGTACTCGACGGGTCGTGGCGTCGCCAGCGACGATGTCGAAGCGGGTAGATGGTACAAGCTTGCGGCCGAGCAACAGCACCCTGCGGCGCAGTATGCCCTTGGAATGATGTACATCGAAGGTCGTGGTGTGGCGAAGGACGAGACCGAGGCAAATCGATGGCTTCGGCTCGCCAGCGAACGGAACCACCCACGAGCGGCGTACGTGGTAGGCACTCAGTATGCGACAGGCCGAGGTGTGCCTCGGGACGAGCGCGAAGCCGTCAGGTGGTACCGCCGTGCCGCCGATCGAGGAGATGTGTGGGGACAATTCGATCTGGGCCGGGCGCTCACGGACGGTCGTGGCGTGGAGAGGAACCAGGTGGAGGCGTTACAGTGGTTCAGGCGCGCAGCCGAGCAGAACCATCCGCCTGCACAGACCCAAATCGGCCTGGCATACATGCGCGGCGCAGGCGTATCCAGAAATCCGGCAGAAGCACGCACGTGGCTCGAGCGCGCCGCAATGGCGTCGTTCGCCCCGGCGCGCTATTACCTGGCGTCGATGTACGCACGCGGCGACGGCGTGCCAGCGGACAACGCCGAAGCGACGCGCCTGTATCGTGTCGCCGCATCACAAGGGTACCCGCCAGCCCAGGCCGAGCTCGGTTTGATGTATGCGACCGGTCGGACTGGACCGACGGATTATGTGCAGGCGTATGTATGGCTGGCGGTGGCGCAGACGCTGGTTGACCTTGGAGTCGCGGGGAATCGCGACAAGGTAGCCGCGGTCTTGATGCCGGATCAACTGCAGCGCGCAAAAGCGCTAGTGGCGTCGTGCCTGGCGTCGAAGTTCCAGGACTGTGGAGAACCTGCGCCTCCTAACAGCCGGCCAGCCGGCCGCGCGTCTCCTCGCGAGGAGGGGGCGGGTACAGGTTGGAGTAGAGCGTCCGATAGCGAACCCTGACGCCGTCCTTGTCGAAGAATCCGAAATTCTGCTGAAAAAGCGCCGGCGGTGGCGCACTCGCAGAAACGGTGCCATCCAGAATATAGAGGCGATTCTGGTGCATGTAGATCGCGACGAAGGTACGAGACTCGTCGGCGTTGGTGAGCTGTAACCGGCGTCCTTCAACCCGGTCCGAGTCGGCGAACGCGTAGTACGTCACCCTGCCGTCCCGTTGAATGTACTTCGACGCGGCATAGTCGAGCGCGCCGCGCACATCATTCAGCCAGCGGTTCGTGCACGTATCGGGATATCCCTGACAATTCCTGACCCGGTCCGCATGAATCCGTTCCCCAGGCGCGTAATCGACAACGGTAATCGAGTAGCGGTTCGAACCATCCTGGACGCTGTAGACCCGCCCCGGCAAGTTGATGCCAAATTCGGTCGGATAGGCGATGTCCTTCACCGTCGGTTCACCGGGGAAATTGACGATAAAGAAGTCTTCCCGGCTCGTGTATTCGACCCAGCTTTGGGCCGCGGCAGGCCCGGACATCAACAGGATCAACGCTGCCGCAACGAGTGGACGCAGGCGCATGATCGATTCTCCCGTCTCGTCGTATTCAGGATTCCGGTCGCGTTTCGGCACGAGCGGATACTACACCTGCGCCGCGAGATGACCAAGGAGCGGCGTATGGGCGGGGGTGTCGGTGGCGGCCCGGGTCAGCGCGTCACTATCTCGTCACGCTCGATCTCGTCACGCGTGTGAATGAGCTTCTGCGAGTAGGCTCGGATGGCGCGCTCGATCAGGCGCTGTGTATCGGGTGGCACGTTGACGAAATACGCGACGTATCCATAGCCTTCCCGGATGTTCGAGACTTCCGCATCGACGCAGATCCAGTTTTCCTCGGGAAGCGCAATCTCGAGCTGCATCCGCTGGCCGTTGTGTTGTTCCGGCTCGTGCGATTCGATCAGGCAGCGATCGAGTGTGAGGTTGTAGATGCGGACGGGTACCGGAATGACGCCATGCCGGTACCCGTCGAGGGGGCCAAGGAGAACCGACAACTCGCGCCCGTCGCCAGCCGACGCACGCGAATGCGGTTCACCTTTCGTAGCAGGACCGCCGTGGAAGTAGATCATGCGGTCCGGACAGACTCAAGGTCTGGGCCACATGGCGTACGGCTGCAAGTGCTTGAAAACATTCGGCGGGCGCCGGCGTGCGGACGGGTGCGTGTCGGATTCCCGGCGTTTGTGGCCGGCGTGCCGGACCAAGCGAGAGCGGAGGTTGGTATGGTGCGCCCGAACGGGCGGGGTCGCTGAATCACCTTCCCTCCCTCCGTGTGACGACGGGGAGTATGAGTCGCGCGCGAGGTTGACGAAAAGTCTCATTGACGAAAAGTCTCAGTTGACAAGGGTTTGAGTCGGCGGTACGGTTCGTGACATGGGATCGCTTCGTGAATCCATCGACCCGCGCGAAGTTGCTCCCGGCGGTTGTCCGCCCGCGCCGCGCTGGCTTCCTCGCGCCTTCCGAAATCTCGGTCGCGGCGTCTTCTGACGCAGCGTCCGCGTCCGCGCTGCCCCATCGCCCATCCCGCCCGCGTCCACTTCTTCGCCGGGGTTTGTCGCGTAAGCGGGACCTGACGCGCAGACGCGCCGTTGCCCTTGATGGTTGGCGGCGTGGGCAGGATTCACACGCGTAGTGCCAATGGTCTGAACCCGTCACGAGCGAGCCTGAAAGCCACATCCGCGGCCGGGACGGCTGCCGGCCGCGGCATGAGGGTCCGTCAGTCGCCTTCCGCCGCACGCCGGGCAAATGGGCGATCGCTCCATTTTTCACGAGGAGCCTTTATGGACAGAGACGAGAGATACGAGAGATACGCATCCGAGATGGACCAGTGGCGGAGGCGCGCCGTGCGCTCGGGTGATGCGCTCGTGCGCTCGGGCCGCACGATCGTCGGCGTCGTCGCGGGAGTGCTTATCCTGCTGGTGCTCTTCAGCACCCTCTACCAAGTGCAGCCAGAGGAGGTGGGCGTGGTGCTTCGCTTCGGTCGATACGTCCGAACGACCGAGCCCGGGTTGCGGATGAAGGCTCCGTTCGTCGAAGAGGTGCGGAAGGTCCAGGTGCAGCGGCAGCTCAAGGAGGAGTTCGGGTTCCGCACCGAAGAGCCGGCCGTGCGCTCGACCTTCAGCAGCGGTGACTTCACCGCCGAGGCCGTGATGCTGACAGGCGACCTCAACGTCGCCGTCGTCGAGTGGATCGTCCAGTACCGCGTGTCCGATCCGTACCAGTACCTGTTCAAGGTGCGCAACCTGACCGACACGTTCCGGGCGATGAACGAGTCGGTCATGCGGGAAGTCGTCGGCGATCGCACCGTCACGGAGGTGCTGACGATCGGACGCCAGGGCATCGAGACGCGCGTCGAAGAGCGCCTGCGGGTGCTCACACAGCAGTACGAGATGGGAATCACGATCGAGCAGGTCGTGCTGCAGGATGTGAATCCGCCCGATCCGGTGAAG
>Ga0209640_10000148_pt1 | contig 47764 bp, 50 predicted proteins | sample RifCSP10_1_FD_184018 | JGI IMG/M metagenome (GOLD analysis project Ga0209640, IMG submission 184018) | Soil microbial communities from Rifle, Colorado - Rifle CSP2_sed 10_1 (SPAdes) (version 2) | ecosystem: Environmental > Terrestrial > Deep subsurface > Rock core/Sediment | place: Rifle...
AGCTCGATCTGCCGCGCCACCTCGAAATTGATCGCGCGCTCGATGAAGCGGAAGGAGTTGAGGTTCTTGATCTCGCAGCGCGTGCCGAACTCGTGCCGGCCCTTGTGGCGCACCGAGACATTGGCATCGCAACGGAACGAGCCCTCCTGCATGTTGCCGTCGCAGATCTCGAGGTATCGAACCAGCGTGTGCACCTTCTTCAGGTAGGCGACCGCTTCGCGGGCCGAACGCAGGTCCGGCTCCGAGACGATTTCGAGCAGCGGCGTGCCGGCGCGATTGAGGTCGATGCCTGACGAGCTGCCGAAGCCCTCGTGAAATGACTTGCCCGCGTCCTCTTCGAGGTGCGCGCGGGTGACCCCGATGGTCTTCTGCGCGCCGTCCTCGAGCACGATCTCGACCCTGCCGTCCTGCACGATCGGCAGCTCGTACTGGCTGATCTGGTAGCCTTTCGGCAGGTCCGGGTAGAAGTAATTCTTGCGCGCGAAGACCGAGCGCCGCGCGATCGTCGCGCCGATCGCGAGCCCGAACCGCACGGCCATGCGCACCGCCTCCCGATTCAGCACCGGCAGCACGCCCGGGTAGCCGAGATCAACGAGGTTGGCCTGCACGTTCGGCATCGCGCCATAGCCGGTGGACGAGCCCGAGAAGATTTTCGACCGCGTCGCGAGTTGCGCGTGGATCTCGAGGCCGATGACGGTTTCCCACTCCGTGCTCAAGGCGCGCTCACGCGAACAGCGGCGGCAGCTTGCAGTGCCACTCGGTCTGCTGCTGCCAGGCATGCGCCGTCGCCAGCAGGCGCTCCTCGGAGAAATGCGGCCCGATGATTTGCAGGCCGACCGGCAGGCCGTCGACCAGACCGCAGGGCACGGAGACCGCCGGCAGGCCCGCGAGATTCGCGCCGATCGTGTAGATGTCATTCAGGTACATCGTGATCGGGTCGCCGGTCTTGGCGCCGATCGCGAACGCCGGCGTCGGCGTGGTCGGGCCCATGAGCACGTCCACCTGTTCGAAGGCGCGCTTGAAATCCGCGTTGATCAGGCAGCGAACTTTCTGCGCCTTCAGGTAGTAGGCGTCGTAATAGCCGGCCGAGAGCACGTAGGTTCCGGTCATGATGCGGCGCTTCACTTCGGCGCCGAAACCCTCGCCGCGCGTGCGGCAGTAGAGGTCCATCAGGTCGCGCGGCTCGGCGCAGCGATGGCCGAAGCGGACGCCGTCGAAGCGCGACAGGTTCGACGAGCACTCCGCCGGCGCGACAACGTAATAGGTCGGCACGGACAGCGGCAGGTTCGGCAGGCTGACGTCGACGAGCGTAGCGCCGGTCGCCTGGTAGCGGTCGAGCGCGGCGCGCACGGCGGAACCCACGCCCGGGTCAAGGCCTTCACCGAAGAACTCGCGGATGATGCCGATGCGCAGGCCCTTCATCGGGCGGTGCAGACCCGCCGCATAGTCCGGCACCGCCGCATTCACGCTGGTCGAATCGCGTGCATCGTGGCCGGCCATCGCCGCGAGCACGAGCGCCGCGTCTTCCGCCGACTGCGTGAGCACGCCGGCCTGGTCGAGGCTCGAGGCGAACGCGATCATCCCGTAGCGCGAAACACGGCCGTAGGTCGGCTTCAGGCCGGTCAGACCCGTCAGCGCCGCCGGCTGGCGAATCGAACCGCCGGTGTCGGTGCCGGTCGCGACCGGTACGAGTCTGGCTGCAACCGCCGCCGCGGATCCGCCCGAGGAACCGCCGGGTACCCGGGTGCCGTCCCAGGGATTGCGGACCGGGCCGTAGAAACTCGTTTCGTTCGACGAGCCCATCGCGAACTCGTCCATGTTGGTCTTGCCGAGCAGGACCATGCCGGCGGCGGCCAGCCGCTCGACCACGGTGGCATCGTAGGGCGCGACGAAATTCGACAGCATCCGCGAACCTGCGGTGGTCAAAATCCCTTCAGTACAGAATATGTCCTTGTGCGCGAGTGGCACGCCGGTGAGCGGTCCGCCCTCGCCGCGCGCGATCATCCGATCGGCGCGCTTCGCGTCCGCCATCGCGCGCTCGGGCGTCACGGTGACGAAGGCATTGAGCGACGCATTCGCGTGGTCGATGCGCCCGAGGAAGTGGCGCGTGATCTCGACGCTCGAGTATTCGTGGGCCCGCAGGCCCCGTCCGATCTCGGCGACGGTCGCGTGATGCGGAATCATTCGATCACCTTCGGCACCAGGTACAGGCCCGCCTCGACGGCCGGGGCATTGGCCTGGTAACGGTCGCGGTGATCGGATTCCGTGACCTGGTCGTCACGCAGCCGCTGGACCTGGCCCTCGAGCGGGTGCGCCATCGGCTCGACCCCGTCGGTTGCGGCAGCCCCCAGCTGCTCCACGAACGCGAGGATCGCGGACAGGCTGCCCACATAGACGGGCAGTTCCTGCTCCGTGATCTGCAGACGGGCCAGAAGCGCGATGTTCACGACGTCGCGGCGGGACAGCGTCACGAGCGCACCATAGCGGAAAATATGGGAAAAACTTGACGGAAATCATACACGTCGCCTTGTGGAATGTCGCGCCCACGGCTACACTCCCGGCCCTCGTTTTCAAGCCATTCCCGCCGCAAGCAACACCATGTTCAAGAGCCTCCGGGGTTATTTTTCGAGCGACATTTCGATCGATCTCGGGACCGCCAACACGCTGATCTACGTGCGCGGCCGGGGCATTGTCCTCAACGAACCCTCGGTGGTAGCGGTCCAGGACGAGCCGGGTCGCGGCGGCAAGACCATCGTGGCCGTCGGCGCCGAGGCGAAAGGCATGATTGGCCGGACGCCGGGTCACATCACCGCCGTGCGTCCGATGAAGGACGGCGTGATCGCCGACTTCACTTACACCGAGCGCATGCTGCAGCACTTCATCGGCAAAGTGCACGGCAACCGCTGGCTACGACCGTCGCCGCGCGTGCTGATCTGCGTGCCCTTCGGCTCGACCCAGGTTGAGCGACGTGCGATCCAGGAGTCGGCCGAGGGCGCCGGCGCGCGCCGGGTCGACGTCATTCCGGAACCGATGGCGGCGGCCGTGGGGGCCGGCCTGCCGGTCAACGAGGCGCGCGGCTCGATGGTCCTCGACGTCGGCGGCGGCACCTCCGAAGTCGCCGTGATCTCGCTGAACGGCATCGTTTATGCCGAGTCGGTGCGCATCGGCGGCGATCGCTTCGACGAGGCGATCACGAATTACGTCCGGCGCAACTACGGCATCCTGATCGGCGAAGCGACGGCCGAGCGCATCAAGATCGAGATCGGCTCCGCCTATCCGGGCCAGCAGGTGCGGGAACTGTCGGTCAAGGGCCGCAACCTGTCCGAGGGCGTGCCGCGCAGTTTCACCCTCAATTCCAATGAAATCCTCGAAGCGTTGCAGGAACCCCTGCAGGGCATCGTCCAGGCGGTCAAGAAGGCGCTCGAACAGACGCCGCCCGAACTCGGCGCCGACGTCGCCGAGCGCGGCATCGTGCTGACCGGCGGCGGCGCGCTCCTGAAAGATATCGACAAACTGCTGATCGAAGAGACCGGGCTGCCGGTCGTGATCGCCGAGGATCCGATGACCTGCGTCGCGCGCGGCGGCGGCCGTATTCTGGAGTTGTCCGAAGAGCATCCGGGGCTTTTCGGCCTCGGTTAGAGGCCACGTTGACTTCACACGAGCCGGATTCTCGGCCATTGCTGCTGGGCGGACCCGCCCTCGGGCTGCGTCTCATCGTTTTCGCGATCATGTCGGCCGGCCTGATGGTCGCCGACCACCGCCAGCACCACCTCGCCGTGATCCGTGACTGGATGTCGGCCGCGGTCTATCCGTTCCAGTGGGCCGTGCAGGCGCCGCTCGCCGCCTGGACCGCAACCCGCGAGTCCTTCGCATCCCGCGCCCGCATCGAGGCCGACAACGTCCGGCTGGCGTCCGACAACCTGGTGCTGCGCCTCAAGCTGATGCGCTTCGAGTCGCTGGAACAGGAGAACCAGCGCCTGCGCGCCGCCCGCGAAAGCTCGGCCCGCGTCGTGCAGCGGACCTTGGTCGCCGAGATCGTGCGCGTCGACCTCGACCCATTCCGCCAGCGCGTGCTGGTCAACAAGGGCAGCCGGGACGGCGTCTTCCGGAGCCAGGCGGCGCTCGACGCCAACGGCATCTTCGGCCAGGTCACGCGCGCCGGCCCGGTGTCAGCGGAAGTCATATTGATCTCGGACCCGGAACACGCGATCCCGGTTCAGATCAATCGCACCGGCGCCCGCAGCATCGCGCTCGGCACCGGCCGTTCCGGCCTGCTCTCCCTGCCCTACCTGCCGCAGAACGCGGACGTCGTCGCCGGCGACCTGCTGGTCAGCTCCGGACTCGGCGGCGTCTATCCGCCCGGCTACCCGGTCGGGCGCGTCACGACCGTGACCCGCGACCCGGGCCAGCCATTGCTCGCGGTCGAGGCCGAGCCGCTCGCCGCCCTCGACCGGGATCCCGAAGTGCTGCTGGTCTGGTTCGACAATGCGGTGGTCGAACCGGAACCGGAGAACTGACGATGGCACGCCATCGAGTCATCAACCTGGGCTGGCCGCGCATCCTCGTGGTGACGCTCGCGGCGCTGGTCGCGACCGTCGCGCCCCTGCCCGACTGGCTGGAACTGATGCGGCCCGATTTCGTGGCGCTGACCGTGCTGTGGTTCACGCTGCTGTCGCCCCGCCTCACCGGCCTTTTCTATGCCTGGGGCGCGGGGCTTGCCCTCGACGCGTTCAACGGCGTGCTGCTCGGCCAGCATGCGCTCGCGCTGATCGTGATCACCTACGTCGCCTCCAAGTTGCGGCTGCAGGTCCGGGCGTTTCCGCCGCTGCAGCAGTCGGCGGTGATCCTGGCGCTGTTGTTCCTCAACGAGTTCCTGCTGTTCTGGCTCGACGGCGTCGCCGGTCATCCGGTCACCGACTGGCGCCGCTGGCTCGCGGTCCTGGTCGGCGCGGCCTGCTGGCCGCTGGTCACCGGCCTTTATTCGCGCGTCGCGGCGCGGCGTTAGGCGGAAATCGCCATGCGCCGGGTACGCATCAAGGACGACGCCCTCGAGCAGCGGATCTTCCTGCAGCGCGCGATGTTCGCGGCCGGCATGGTCGTGGTGCTCGTGCTGCTGCTGTCCGGGCGCGCGTTCTGGCTGCAGGTGCTGCAGCACCAGCACTATTTCGAGCTGTCGCAGGGCAACCGGGCCCGCATCGAGCCGCTGCCGCCCAATCGCGGGTTGATCCTCGACCGCGCCGGCCGGGTCATCGCGGAGAACACGCCCGCCTATCAGCTCGAACTGGTGCGCGAGCAGGCCGGGGACCTGGATCTCGCGCTCGCGCGGCTGCAGCGCTTCGGGCTGCTCGAAGCGGAGGATGCCGGGCGCGTGCGCCAGCTCGTGCTGTCGCGGCGCTCGTTCGAGGCCGTGCCGGTCCTGCTGCAGCTCGACGACGACGAGATCGCGCGCTACGCCGTGCATCGTCACGAACTGCCGGGCGTATTCCTCGAGACGCGCATGGCGCGCCACTATCCCTACGGGCCGGTCGGCGCGCACGCGCTCGGTTACGTCGGCACGATCAGCGAGGACGACCTGGACCGCGTGGACCGGGAGCGGTATTTCGGCACCGGCGTGATCGGCAAGACCGGCATCGAGCGTTCTTACGAGGACGAATTGCTGGGCGTCGGCGGCTACCGCGAAGTGCTGGTCAATGCCGAGGGCCGGCCCGTCAAGTCGCCGGAAGGCGCGGATGCGCAGCTGCAGAGCCGCGAGCCGCAGTCGGGACGCGAGCTGCGCCTGACCCTCGACATCGAACTGCAGCGCGTCGCCGAAGAAGCGATGGCCGGGCGCCGCGGTGCGGTGGTCGCCATCGAACCATGGACCGGCGACGTGCTGGTCTTCGCGAGCCTGCCTTCGTTCGATCCGAATGGCTTCGCGCGCGGCATCTCGCGCAGCGATTACGTCGCACTCACCGAGAACCCGGACCAGCCCCTTTTCAATCGCGTCCTGCGCGGCACCTACCCGCCCGGATCGACGATCAAGCCGATGATGGCGCTGGCCGGCCTCGAATACGACGTCGTGAAGCCGGAGGACACGATCTACTGCCCCGGCCACTTTTCACTGCCGAACTCGCGCCATCGTTTCCGCGACTGGAAACGCAAAGGCCACGGCGCCATGAACATGGAAAACGCGGTGATGCAGTCCTGCGACGTCTACTTCTACCGGCTCGCGAACGCGCTCGGCATCGAGCGGATCCACGACGCCATGAGCCGCATCGGCTTCGGCGCGCCGACCGGCATCGACATCGACGGCGAGCGCGGCGGCATCATGCCGTCGCCCGCATGGAAGAAGACCGCCTTCGCGCGGCGTGAGCAGCAGGTCTGGTTCCCGGGCGAGACCGTCATCATCGGCATCGGCCAGGGCTACTGGACCGCGACCATCCTGCAACTGGCGAAAGCGATGGCGCTGCTCGCCACGCGCGGCCGCCACTTCCGGCCGCGCCTGGTGCAGGCGCTGATCGATCCCGCCACCGGCGCGGTCGAGACGCGCGCGCCCGTCACGCTGCCGCCGGTCGAACTGAAGAATCGCGAGAACTGGGAAACCATCGTCGATGCAATGGTTGCCGTCACCAGCGGAGCGCGCGGCACGGCGGTGCGCGCTTCCCGCGGCGCCGCCTATTCGATCGCCGGCAAGACCGGAACGGCCCAGGTGTACTCGGTCGGCCAGACCGAGCGTTACGACGAGAAGGCCGTTGCCGAACGGTTGCGCGATCACGCGCTGTTCGTCGCGTTTGCGCCGGCGGATGCGCCAAAGCTTGCGATCGCGGTGCTGGTCGAAAACGGCGGCCACGGCAGCTCGGTGGCGGCGCCGATTGCGCGCGCGATCTTCGACGCCTACCTCTCCGGGAAACCGCAATGATGTACGACGAGCTCGGCGCCTCGCGTACGCGCCGCACGGTCACGGCGACGGCGCGTCTGTTGCGCGCGCTGCACCTCGACGGCATGCTGCTGTCGGGCCTCGTCGCCGTCAGCATCTTCGGCATGTTCATCCTGTACAGCGCGGCCGGCGACAACACGGCGCTCTGGTTCAGCCAGCTCGCGCGGCTCGGCATCGGGTTCGCGGTCATGATCGCGCTGGCCCAGGTGCCGGATCATTTCTTCCGCATGCTGGCCCCGGCCGGATACGCGCTCGGCCTGCTGTTGCTGCTCGTGGTCGCGGTCGCGGGCGACGTCGGCAAGGGGGCGCAGCGCTGGCTCGACCTCGGCGTCGTGCGGTTCCAGCCGTCCGAGATACTGAAGCTCGGCGTGCCGATGATGTGCGCCTGGTATCTGCACCAGCGGCCGTTGCCGCCATCGCTGCGGGACGTGACCGTCGTGCTGACGGCGGTGCTGGTGCCGGCGTTCCTGATCGCGGAGCAGCCTGATCTCGGCACCGCGCTCCTGGTCGCCGCCGCCGGCCTGATCGTGCTGGTGATGGGCGGCCTGCCATGGACCTACCTGCTCGGCGGCGTCGCCGTCACCGGCGCCGCGGTGCCGCTCGTGTGGCACCTGATGCTCGACTACCAGCGCCAGCGCGTGCTGACGCTGCTCGATCCGCAGAGCGACGCGCTCGGCGCGGGTTATCACATCATCCAGTCGCAGATCGCGATCGGCTCGGGCGGCGTGTTCGGCAAGGGTTGGACCAACGGCAGCCAGGCGCAGCTCGAGTTCCTGCCGGAACGCTCGACCGATTTCATCTACGCGGTGATCGGCGAGGAACTCGGCCTGCTCGGCCTGATCGCGCTGCTGATCGGCTACCTTTTCATCGTCGGGCGCGGACTGTACATGGCGACCCAGTGCCGCGACGCGTTTGCGCGTCTGCTGTCCGGCAGCATTGCGCTGACGTTGTTCGTCTATGCGTTCGTCAATGCCGGGATGGTGACCGGGCTCCTGCCCGTCGTCGGCGTTCCGCTGCCGCTCGTCAGCTATGGCGGCACTTCGTTCGTGACCCTGATGGCCGGCTTCGGTATCCTGATGTCGCTGTACTCCAGCAGAAAGCTCGTAGGGTGACGATGCCGGCCGCGACAGGGATGCTGCGAACGTCTTTCCTTGCCCTGGTGCTCGCCGGCCAGGCGCCCGCCGCCGCGGCGCTCGATGCCGCGCGCGAGGACGTGCGCGAATTCGCGGCGGAAATGCGGCGCAAGCACGATTTCGACGCCGCCTGGCTCGATGCCATCCTGGCCGACGCCACCAGCCAGCCGCGCATCATCGAGCTGATGAGCAAGCCGGCGGAGTCGGTGCTGCCCTGGCACCGCTATCGCGATCATTTCCTGACGGCGGAGCGGATCGCGGCCGGCGTCGAGTTCTGGATCGAGCACCGCGAAAAGCTCGCGGCGATCGAGCAAAAGACCGGCGTCGCGCAGCACGTGATCGTCGGCATACTCGGCGCCGAGACGTTCTTCGGGCGCATCACCGGCCGCTACCGCGTAGTCGATTCGCTGGCGACCCTCGCATTCGACTATCCGCCGCGCGGCAGTTACTTCCGCGCCGAACTGGAGCAGTTCCTGCTGCTCGCGCGTGAGGAGCAGGTCGACGTTGCCACGGTGCTCGGCTCATACGCCGGCGCGATGGGATCGGCGCAGTTCATGCCGCGCAGTTACCGCGCGTATGCGGTGGACGGCGACGGCGACGACAAGCGCGACCTCTGGGGCAGCTGGGACGACGTGATCGCGAGCGTCGCGAATTACCTCGCGAAGCACGGCTGGCGCGCCGGGGAGCCGGTGGTCGAGCCGGCGGCGTTGTGGTTTCCCGCTGCCTCCGGCCTCGTGCCGGGCCCGCTCGCGCCCGACACGACCGTCAAGGCGCTGCGCGACCGCGGGCTGCGGTTCGAGACCACGCTCGGCGACCAGGCGCCGGCCCTGTTCATCCGCGTGGATGGCGAGACCGGGCCCGAACTGCGCGCCGGCTTCCACAATTTCGGCGTCATCACCCGCTACAACCGCAGCATCCTCTACGGGCTCGCGGTGCACGACCTCGGCCGGCGCATCGAGTCGCGCGTGCCCGCGGCGCCGTGAACCGCGCGCTCGCAAGCGCGGCGATGCTGCTGCTGCTCGCGGCCGCGGGCTGCGCCGGCCCCGCGGAGCGTCCGGCGCCGCCGCCACAGCCCGTCGGCGAGGGGCCGCGTGACGAGCCACGCGCGAAGAATGGCAATCCGCCGTTCTATGAAGTGAATGACCGGCGCTACGTCGTGCTCGACACCGCCGCCGGTTATCTCGAACAGGGCGTCGCATCCTGGTACGGTCCCGACTTCCACGGCAAGCGCACGGCGACCGGCGAAACCTACGACATGCACGCGATGACCGGCGCCCATCCGACACTGCCGCTGCCTGCCTGGGTGCGCGTGACCAACCTGCAGAATGGCCGCAGCGTCGTCGTCCGCCTCAACGATCGCGGACCGTTCAGCAACAACCGGCTCATCGACCTGTCGCGGGCCGCGGCCGAACGGCTCGACATGATCCGGACCGGCACGGCGATGGTCGAGGTGCGGAGCCTGGCGTCGGGCGACCCGGCGCCCGCGGCGCCGGCCGTGGACCGGTTTTATGCTCAGGCCGGCGCGTTTGCCGAGCGGGACAACGCCTTTCGGCTCGCTGGCCGCCTGCGCGCGGCGGGAATCGCGGACGTGAGCGTCTCCGAAGTGCAGGTCGACGGCCGGCGGCTGTACCGCGTGCGCGCCGGGCCGGTGGCCAGCGTCGCCGAGTTCGACGTGCTGATCGAGCGGCTGCGCGCGGCGGGCGCCGCGTCGCCGCGTCTGGTCCTGAACTAGAATCCACTTCCCCGTGAGGTATCCCTTGAGAATCCTGCTCGCCGCCCCGCTGCTGATCGTCTCCTCCGTCGTCCGCGCCGAGGAACCGCCGGTGCCGCCACCGCCGTCCCTCGCGGCGACCACATGGATCCTCGTGGACCAGGCCAGCGGCCGCACGCTCGCCGGCAAGGATATCGACGTGGGGGTCGAGCCCGCGAGCCTGACCAAGCTGATGACCGCCTACGCCGTGTTCCGGGCGCTGCGCGACAAGAAGCTGGCGCTCGATACGGAAGTGCCGGTCAGCGAGCGCGCCTGGCGGGCCGAGGGCTCGCGCACGTTTGTGGACGTCGATTCGCGGGTGCCGGTCGAAGTGCTGATCCAGGGCATGATCGTGCAGAGCGGCAATGACGCGACGATCGCGCTGGCCGAAGCCGTCGCCGGCACCGAAGACACGTTCGCGGCGCTGATGAACCAGTACAGCGAGCGCCTCGGCATGAAGCACAGCCATTTCGAGAATTCGACCGGACTGCCGGGCCGGGAGCACCGGATGACGGTCGCCGACATCGCGCGCCTGACGCGCGCGATCATCCGCGAATTCCCGGATTACTACCGCTGGTATTCGCAGCGCGAATTCACCTGGAACGGCATCACCCAGCCCAACCGCAACGGCCTGCTGGCGCGTGATCCGAGCGTGGACGGCGTCAAGACCGGCATGACGGATGCGGCGGGCTACTGCCTCGTCTCCTCCGCCGAACGCGACGGCATGCGCCTCGTCGCGGTCGTCATGGGCGCCAGGGACATGAAGGCGCGCGAAGACGCGAGCCTTGCGCTGCTCAACTACGGCTTCAGCTTCTACGAGACGCGCGTGCTGCAGCCCGCCGGCACGGAAATGGCGGTGCACCGCGTCTACAAGGCGCGCGGCGGACGCGCGGCGGTCGGGGTCGCCCGGAACTTCACGGTCACGCTGCCCCGCGGCCAGGCCGACCGCGTGGAACTGAGGCTCGAACTGGCGCCCAGGGTGTTCGCGCCGCTCACGGTCGCCGACCAGGTCGGCGTCGTCCGCGCCATGGTCGACGGCGAAGTCGTGGCCGAGGCGCCATTGCACCCACTCGCGGAAGTGCCGCGCGGCAACATCTTCCGCAGGATCTGGGACACGATCCTGTCCTGGTTCGCCTGAGGAACTCCTGATGCCGCTGCCGCTGGTCTGGCTCGACGGCCGCCTGTTGCCGCTCGCGGAAGCGCGCATCTCGCCGCTCGATCGCGGCTTCCTGTTCGGCGACGGCGTCTATGAAGTGCTGCCGGTCTTCAGCGGCCGCGCGTACCGGTTCGATGAGCATCTCGAAAGGCTCGACCGCAGCCTGCGCGAGATCCGCATGCCGCCCGCGCTGGACCGCAACGGCTGGCTTGCGGCATTCGGCAGCCTGGTGCATGGCAACGGCGGCGGCGACCTGCTGCTGTACGTGCAGGTGACGCGCGGCGTCGAACCCGAGCGCAACCATGTGCCGCGGCCGGGAGTCCGCCCGACCGTGTTCGCCTGCGTCTCTCAGCTGCCGGTGATCGCAGCGACGGCGATCGAGCGTGGCGTCTCGGCGATCACGGCGGATGACCTGCGCTGGTCGCGCTGCGACATCAAGACGGTATCACTGCTCGGCAACGTCCTGCTGCGCTGGCAGGCGGCCGATGCCGGCACCACGGAATCCATCCTGCTGCGCGGCGGCTGGCTCACCGAAGGCAGCACCAGCAGCGCACACCTCGTCCAGGGCGGGCGCCTGCTGACGCCGCCGCAGACGATCGCGATCTTGCCGGGCACGACGCGCGGCGTCCTGTTCGAACTCGCCGCGCGCTCCGGCATTCCCTCCGAGCGACGGCCGGTGGCAGAGGCAGAACTCCGCGCCGCCGACGAGATCCTCATTGCGTCGGCCGGCGGCGGCATCCGCGCCGTGACCCTGCTGGACGGCGCGCCGGTCGGCGACGGCATGCCCGGGCCGGTATTCCGCAAGATCCATGCCGGCTTCCGGGCGACGATCCAGGAATTCTCGACTTTGCTACCCGCATGAGCGACGCCGACGAGCTGTTCCAGTTTCCCTGCGATTTCCCGATCAAGGTCATGGGCCGGGATTCGGAGTCGTTCCGGACCCTCACGCTCGCGATCGTCGAGCGCCACGCGGGCCCGCTCGGCGGGGGGCAGATTACCGAGCGCATGAGCCGCGAGGGACGATTCCTCGCGTTGACCTACACGATACGCGCCGAGAGCCGCGCACAGCTCGACAGCATCTACCAGGACCTGACGGACAGCGGGGTCGTGCTGGTCGCGCTCTGAGTTGGCGCGGGCGCAGGCAGGTCCTGCCAGGAGCCGTTCCCTTCGAGTCCGAGCGCGTCGCAGAGCAGCGGCGCAAGTTCGAGCGCGACGTCGTGCACGACCATGGATGCGCCCTCCGCGGCCAGCTGCGTCATCGCGAGTCCGGCCATGCCGCAGGGATTGATGCGCCGGAACGGCTCGAGATCCATGTCCACGTTGAGCGCAAGGCCGTGGTAACTGCAGCCGCGCCGGACGCGCAGGCCGAGACTCGCAAGCTTGCGGCCGTCGACATAGACGCCCGGCGCATCGCGCCGTCCCGCCGCCGTGATGCCGTGCCCGGCTGCGAGCGCGACGACGGCGTTCTCGAGCGCGACGACCAGGCCGCGCACGCCAATGCCGCGGCGGCGCAGGTCGATCATCGTGTAGACGACCAGTTGTCCGGGGCCGTGGTAGGTCACCTGTCCGCCGCGGTCGATGCCGACCACCGGTATGTCGCCGGTCGCGAGCAGGTGCTCCGGCCGGCCGTTCAGGCCCTGCGTGAAGACCGGCCCATGCTCGAGGAACCAGACCTCGTCCGGCGTGTGGGCATCGCGCGCGTCCGTGAACGACTGCATCGCGCGCCAGGTCGGCGCGTATTCGGCGCGACCCAGCCACCGCAGCACGGTTTTCATGGGGCCGCGACGACCTCGCATTCGAGATGGCGCGACGCCGACAGTGAATTGGAGATCAGGCAGCCCATCTCGGCCTTCTCCATCAGCGTCCGGGCCCGCGCCATGTCCGTGCCGGGCGGCACCACGAGCCGGGCGCGCGTCCGGAATTGCGTGAAGCGGCTGTTGCCGTCGACGCGTTCGAGTAGCCCTTCGACGCCGGCGGACAGCTCTCGCCACTCGAGGCGCGATCCTCTGGCAATCGCGCGGAACGTCAGCACGAAGCAGTCGACGACGGCGGCGAGCAGCAGCGTCTCCGGCGACCAGTAACCGCCGGGGCCGTCGAACTCCGGGGGCGGCATCGAGGCGAGCCCCGGCAGCCCCTCGCCCGCGAGACGGACCGCGCCTTCGGGCGACGCGCTGGCCTGGACCTGATAGCGGTGCGGAAACGGATGCATCAGGTGATCCCGCAGTTGTTGCCGGCGAGCGCGCGCTCGGCGCGATAGCTCGAACGCACCATCGGACCGGAAACGCATTCGAGGAATCCGCGCGCCAGCGCGGCTTCGCGCAGTTCGGCGAACTCCCCGGGCGTCACGAAGCGCGCAACCGGCAGATGATGGACGGTCGGGCGCAGGTACTGGCCGAGCGTCAGCAGGTCGCAGCCGATCGCGCACAGGTCGTCCATCGCTTTGAGCAGTTCGTCGATCGTTTCGCCGAGACCCAGCATCAGGCTGGTCTTGGTCAGTACCGTCGGGCGGAACCGCTTGGCGTGCGCGAGCACGTCGAGCGTCTGGCGGTAGCCGGCGCGCGGGTCGCGCACCGGATGCGTCAGCCGTTCGACCGTTTCGACGTTCTGTGCGAACACCTCGATGCCGGACTCGATCACGGTCTCGACGTCGGTCTGCACGCCCTGGAAATCCGGCGTCAGCGCCTCGACCGCGGTGCGCGGACTCGCGGCCTTGATCGCGCGCACGCAGGCGGCGAAGTGGCCGGCGCCGCCGTCCGGCAGGTCGTCGCGATCGACGGACGTGAGGACGACATATCCGAGATTCATCAGCGCGACCGTGCGCGCCGCATTCGCGGGCTCGTCCGGGTCGAGCCAGCCGCGCGGGTTGCCGGTATCGACCGCGCAGAAGCGGCAGGCGCGCGTGCAGACCGCGCCCATCAGCATCAGCGTCGCGGTGCCGGCGTTCCAGCACTCGCCGATGTTCGGGCAGTGCGCTTCTTCGCAGACCGTGCTCAGGCGATGCTCGCGCACGGTATTGCGCAGCGCATCGAAGCGCGCGCCCGCCGGCATCGGCGCGCGCAGCCACTTCGGCTTCGGGCCGTGCGCCGGCGCCTCGGCCGCGGCTTTACGCTTGATGCCGTCGCGGATCGCCATGAACCCCTGGGGCGTCACGTACTTTTCCCCGCTGCGGGCGGAGCGCGGCTCAACCTGGATTGGAATTCCTTTTAAATCAGACATTTATACTCAATCAAGGGCGAGGCACGACGCCATTCTAGCCGACCGGGGACGCCAACACCGGATGCCGGATCCTGCCAAGGCGCAACTCGGCATCGAGGGCCGCGAGGCGCTCGGGTGTGCCGGCGTCGGTCCAGGCGCCCGCATGGCGCTGGCTGGTCAGGCGGCCGGCCCGTTGAGCGCATTCGAGCAGCGGCTTGAGCGGAAAGACGCCGGGGCTGCAGGCTTCGAACAGCCTCGGGTCGAGCACCGAAATGCCGGAATAGGTCAATCCGAAGCCCAGGTCGCCGGCCGGGTGATGGGCCGGATTCGCAACCAGCACGAGATGCGCAAGCGAACCGGCCGGCCGCTGCAGGACATCGAGCGGCAGGTCCGTCCAGACGTCGCCATTGATCACCAGGAACGGATCCGCGCCGAGCAGCGGGAGCGCGGCGAACAGGCCTCCGCCGGTGCCAAGGGGCGCGGGACCCTCCACGCTGTAATGGATCGAAACGCCGTGGCGGCTGCCGTCGCCGAGCGCATCGCGGATCCGCTCGCCGAGCCAGGACAGGTTGACGACGATTTCGGAGATGCCGTGCTGCGCGAGCGCGGCCAGGTGATATTCGATCAGCCGGTGGCCGCCCGCTTCGAGCAGCGGTTTCGGCAGCCGGTCGGTCAGCGGGCGCATACGCTCGCCGCGCCCCGCGGCGAGGATCATTGCCCTCACCGTGGAATTCCGGCGCGGCGCGCGACCGTCGCAAAGGCCGGCACGATCCGCTTGCGCAGGAAAGCGTCGAACTCCGCCAGCCCCGGCTCCGTGGCGGTCGCTTCCAGCGTGTATTCGAGCACGCGCGGCAGATCGGCGAGATAGCCGGACTTGCCGTCGCGGTGCCAGAGACGCGCGAAGATGCCAAGCACCTTCAGATGGCGCTGAAGGCCCATGCGGTCGAACCACTGGAGGAACTCGTCGCGATCCCTGCCTGCGTCGAGACCGGCGGCCGCCGCCTTCGCGCGATAGAGGTCGAGCCAGGCCAGCAGCCGCTGGCGCGGCCAGGCGATGTAGCAGTCCTTCAGCAGCGACACGAGGTCGTAACTGATGGGTCCGCGCACCGCATCCTGGAAATCCACGATGCCGGGATTGCCCTCGGGACGGACCAGGAGGTTGCGCGAGTGATAGTCGCGGTGCACCAGCACCTCCGGCTGCGCGAGTGCCTGGTCGCAGAGCCAGTCGAAGGCGGCCGCCATCACGCGCCTTTCGGCCGCATCGGGCGAGAGCCCGAGATGACGCGCGACAAACCACTCCGGGAACAGCACGAGTTCGCGCATCAGCAGTTCGCGGTCATAGGGCGGAAGCTCCGCGGCAGAAGCCGCACCGCCCGCCTGCATGCGCACCAGGGCGTCGATCGCAGCCGCGTACAGCGGTTCGGGATCCGCGCCGCCGCCGAGCGCCTCGAGATAATGCTGGCGGCCGAGATCGCCGATCAGCACGAAGCCCTGCTCGGCGTCCACGGCCAGCACCGGCGGCACGTGCACACCGGTCGCCGCGAGGATCCGGGCGATCCGCAGCCAGGCGTCGAGGCTCTCGCGCTCCGGCGGCGCGTCCATCGCGATCTGCGTGCCATCGCCACGGTGGATGCGGAAATAGCGGCGAAAGCTCGCGTCCGCGGAAGCCGGAGCGATACGCTCGACCGGCGGGCCGGGCAGGCCCGCGATCCAGCGTTCGAGGCTCCGCAGTCGCGGATCGGCGTTGTCGTTCGATGTCATGCGCAGGCGACGGCCGGGGGGTTCGCATTATAGACTTGCAAGCTCAAGTGCTACCGCGCAGCCTCATTGCATCGTTCGCAGCCGCATTCATGCTGCCGCAGGCTGCGGCCGAGCAGTGCCCGTGGCCGCCGCCGGACGCTGCGCCGCCTGCCGTGCAGCCCGCCGCGGATGAGGTCGGCATCGACCATCCGGATGAACTGCCGGTGCAGGTCACGAGCGGAGGCGCCGAACTTTCGCGCGATGGCGATGCGAAGCTGACCGATGGCGTCGTCATCCGCCAGGGAAAGCGCGAAGTCAGCGCGCAGTCCGCCACCTACGACGCATCGGAGCGGCACTTCGAGGTCGAGGGCGACGTCGAGTACCGCTCGCCGGACCTGCGCGTCAAGGGCAGCAGCGGTTCCTGGGATTCGGGCGGTAACGGCCAGTTCACCGGCGCGGAGTTCGACATACCGGCGCGCCCGGCGCGCGGCTCCGCCGCGTCACTCGACTTGACCGCCGCGGGCGACATCAAGCTGCGCAAGGTGAGATTCACGACCTGTCCGGTCGGCAATGACGACTGGTACCTGCGCGCCTCCGCGATCGACATCGACCAGAAAAGACAGCAGGGCAAGGGACGGAACGTCCGCATCGAACTGAAGGGCGTGCCGATCCTTTATGCGCCGGTGATTTCCTTCCCGGTCGGCGACGCCCGCAAGTCCGGCTTCCTGTTCCCGTCGTTCGGCAACACGGACAAGAGCGGATTCGAGGTGGGCATCCCGTATTACCTGAACCTGGCGCCCAATTACGACATGACGTTGACCCCGTTCATGCTGTCGCGGCGCGGACCCGGTCTCAGCGCGGAGTTCCGCTACCTGACCGGACGCAGCCAGGGGCACGCCGACACGCGGTTCCTTCCGGGCGACGACCTGGCGGGACGAGATCGCCGCCTCAGCGAACTGTCGCACCGCACGAACTTCGGCGAGCGGCTGCGGATCGACGCCAGCCTGTCGGACGCGAGCGACGACGAGTACTTCGAGGACTTCGCGCTCGGGCCGGACGGCACCAGCATCACCTACCTCGATCGCCACGTTCATCTCGCGTGGCTCGGACGCGGCTGGCGCTTCGACGGCCGCGTGCAGGACTACCAGACCATCGATCAGACGGTGGATCCGGCCTCGCGGCCCTATTCGCGGCTGCCGCAGCTGTCGTTCACCGGCCTTTGGACGGCGGCTGGCGACGGGCTCGCGGCGTCGGTCGATGCCGAGACGACCTGGTTCGATCGCGACGTGGGCGTGACGGGTCTGCGCATGGACCTGACGCCGCGCGTGGCGCTGGCGCTGCGCCGGCCCGGCTTTTACATTGAGCCGAGCGCCGCGTGGAACTTCACTGCGTACCAGCTCTCCGACCTGCCCTCCGGCGAAGACGATTCGCCGGATCGCGAAGCGCCGATCCTTTCGCTCGATGCCGGTCTCGTATTCGAGCGCGAGGCGGGTTCGCGCAGGCAGCTGGTGCAGACCGTCGAGCCGCGGCTGCGTTACACGTGGATCCCGTTCCGGGAGCAAGACGAACTGCCGGTGTTCGACACCGCGCTGCCCAGCCTCAACCTCGTACAGCTGTTCCGCACCAACCGGTACGTCGGCGCGGACCGCCTCGGCGATGCCAATGAACTCGCCGCAGGCGTCACCACGCGACTCGTGAACGCGGACTCCGGCCGCCAGTACCTGAACGCAACCATCGGCCAGCGCTTCTATTTCGATAGTCCGCAGGTGACGTTGCCCGGCGAGCTGCCGGAATCCCGCAGCACCTCCAACCTGATCGGCGAGATCGAGATGACGGCCTGGCGCGACTGGAACGCGCGGCTTGCGATGGAATGGGATCGCAACGAATCGAACACGCTGCTCGGACAGGCGCGCGTGCAGTACCGACCCCGCCCCGATACGGTCGTGAACCTCGGCTATCGCTACCGCGAGGCGCTGCTCGAGCAGTGGGACGCGTCGGTGGCGTGGCGGTTTTCGCCTTCCTGGCAGGTCTTCGCGCGCCAGGTTTACTCGACCAAGGCGAGCCAGTCGATCGACCGCTTCGCCGGTTTCGAGTACAGCGGCTGCTGCTGGGGCATCCGCCTGATCGGGCGGCGCTATGTATCGAACCGCACGGGCGAAAGCGACAATTCCATCCTGCTGCAGGTGGAACTCAAGGGGCTATCCTCGGTCGGATCCCGCAACGACACTTTCCTGCAGCAGGGCATTCGTGGATACTCCCCCGGCTCCGCCGTCCCCCCACCCTGATCCGGGTACGCCATGATCCGATTCCTGACCACCGCCATCGTCGCGTTCACGTTGTCCGGCGCCGCCCTGGCCCAGACACGCGAGCTTTCGAGCAGCGGCGTCGCGCTCGATCGCGTGATCGCGATCGTCAACGAGGGCATCGTCCTGCAGAGCCAGCTCGACAGCCAGATTGCGCTGATCACGGACCGCCTGCAGAGCCAGGGTACGCAGATGCCGCCGCCGGACGTGATCCGGCAGCAGGTGCTCGAGCGCCTCGTGCTGCAGGAGGTCCAGATTCAGCGCGCGGCGCGACTCGGCGTCCAGGTGCCGGACGAACTGTTGAACGAGTCGTTGCGCGACGTCGCCCAGCGCAACGGCATCCCGTTCGAGCAGATGCCGCTTGCGCTCGCCGCGCAGGGAATCGATTACGCCACCTACCGCGAGGAGATGCGCCGCGAGATCACGATGTCGCTGCTGCGCCAGCGCGACGTGTTCCCGCGCATCTACGTGTCGCCGCGCGAGCTCGAGCAGGCGCTCGAACGCCAGGCGGGCCAGGCCGACGCCAGCACGGAATTCGATGTTTCCCACATCCTGCTGTCGTTGCCGGAGTCCGCGACCTCGGAGCAGGTCGCGAAGGTCGAGGACCTGGCGCGCGAGATCCACGCGCGCGCGCGCGGTGGCGAGGATTTCGGCCAGCTCGCGCTCGCCTATTCGCAGGCCCAGTCCGCGCTCGAGCGCGGCAAGCTCGGTTGGCGGCAGCTGGGCCAGTTGCCGCAGTTCATCGCCGAACTGGTCGTCGGCATGAACGCCGGCGACGTCAGCGAGCCGGCGCGGACGCCGACCGGTTTTCACATCATCCGGCTCGATGAAACGCGCGGCGGCGACAGCGGCCCGATGCTGGTCGAGCAGCTGCACGCGCGCCACATCCTGATGCGGCCGAACGAGGTGCAGGACGACGCGACCACGCGCCAGCGCCTCGCGGCAGTGCGCGAGCGCATCCTGGCCGGCGAGGACTTCGCGGCGCTCGCCAGCGTCACGTCCGAGGACCCCGGTTCGGCCAGCCGGGGCGGCGACCTCGGCTGGAATTCGCCCGGCGTGTTCGACCCGGAGTTCGAGACCGTGCTGGCGTCGCTGGGGCAGGACGAGATCAGCGAGCCATTCCGCAGCCAGTTCGGCTGGCATATCGTGCAGTTGCTGGGCCGGCGCACGCATGACCAGAGCGACGAAGTGCGCCAGCAGCGCGTGTTGACCGCGTTGCGTGAAAGCAAGGTCGACGAGGAAACCGAGCTGTGGCTGCGACGACTCCGAGACGAGTCCTACGTCGAGATCCGCAATCCCTGAACACCCCGCGCCTCGTCATCACGACCGGTGAGCCGGCCGGCATCGGTCCGGACCTCGCGCTCGCCGCCGCGCTGCGTGACTGGCCGTGCGAACTCGTGTTTGCCGGGGACCCGACGCTGCTTGCCGCGCGCGCCGCCGCGCTCGGCCTGAAGATCACCGTCGCCGAGTGGCCGGGTGACGCCCTGCCTGCGGCGCATCGCGCCGGCACCATGCCGGTGCTGTCGCTGGCGCTCGCGCGGCCCGCGGAGCCCGGCAGGCCGGATCCGGCAAACGCGCGCTACGTGCTCGATCTGCTGGATGCGGCGGTAGACGGTTGCATCGCAGGCCATTTTGCCGCCATGGTGACGGCCCCGGTGCAGAAGTCCTCGATCAACGAGGCCGGCATCGCGTTCACCGGGCACACTGAGTATCTGGCGGCCCGCAGCGGCGCCGCCTGGCCCGTGATGCTGCTGGTCGCGGGAAACCTGCGGGTGGCGCTCGCGACGACGCACCTGCCGCTCGCGGAAGTCGCGCGGCACATCACACGGGAATCGCTCGAACAGACGCTCACCGTGCTCGAGGCCGGGCTGCGTACCCGGTTCCGGCTGTCCACTCCCCGCATCCTGGTTTGCGGCCTGAATCCGCACGCCGGCGAGGCCGGCCACCTGGGACGCGAGGAAATCGACGTCATCGGGCCCGTGGTCGCCGCCGCGCGCGCGCGTGGCCTCGCCGTCACGGGTCCGGTCCCCGCCGACACGGCGTTTACGCCGGCCTCGCTCGCCACCTGCGACGCCGTGCTCGCGATGTATCACGACCAGGGCCTGCCGGTGCTCAAGCACGCGGGATTCGGCCGCGCGGTCAACGTGACGCTGGGGCTGCCGTTCCGGCGCACCTCGGTCGATCACGGCACGGCGCTCGATCTCGCGGGCACCGGACGCGCACAGCCCGGCAGCCTGTTCGAGGCGATCGACCTGGCGATGCGGCTTGGATGATCCGGGCCCGCAAGCGCTTCGGCCAGCACTTCCTGCACGATCCGGGTGTCCTGGCCCGCATCGTCGCCGCGATCGATCCGAAGCCGGGGCAACGCATCGTCGAGATCGGCCCGGGGCTCGGCGCCCTGTCACGCCCGCTGCTCGAGCGCTGCCAGCGCCTCGAGGTCATCGAGATCGACCGCGACGTGATTCCTGAGCTGCGGAAGCGATGCGCCGGGGCCGGCGAGCTCGTGGTGCACGTGGGCGACGTGCTCGAGGTCGACATCGCGGCCCTACACGGCGGCGGCGCGCCGTTGCGCATCTGCGGGAATCTGCCGTACAACATCTCGACGCCGCTGCTGTTCCACCTGCTCGAGGCGCATGCCGCGATCGCGGACATGCACTTCATGCTGCAGAAGGAAGTGGTCGACCGCATCGTTGCGAAGCCCGGCAGCAAGGTCTATGGCCGCCTGACCGTGATGCTCGCCGCGGCCTGCAGTTCGGAAGCGCTGTTCCGGGTCGGGCGCGGGGCCTTCCAGCCGCCGCCGGCAGTCGATTCCGCCGTCGTGCGGCTCGTCCCGCATCCGGCGGACCCTTTTCCGCTGCCCGACCGTGCGCGGTTCGCGCGGGTCGTCGCGGCAGCGTTCTCGATGCGCCGCAAGACGCTCAGGAATTCCCTGCGTGGACTGGCCGGCCCCGAAGCGTTTGACGCGGCCGGTATCGCGGCGGACCGGCGTCCTGAGACGCTGTCGCCGGCGGAGTTCGCCAAACTCGCCGCCCAACCGGCCCCGGGCCCGGCCAGCCTATAATGCGCTTGTCATGAGCATCTACCGCAGGATCCTGCTGGTCGTGGACCTCGGCGAGCAGTGCGAACTGATCGGCACGCGCGCGCGCGACCTTGCGGCAACGCTGGGCGCCGAGCTCGCGGTGCTGCACGTCGTCGAGTACGTTCCGGTCGAGCCGATGGGCGAGACGCTGTTGCCGGCGATGCAGATCGAGGAAGAGCTCGTCCAGCGCGCCAGGCTGCGGCTCGAAGAATTGACGGCGCGGCTCGGGATTGGCTCGGTCCGCCGCGACGTGGCCGCCGGCAATGTCAAGGCCGAGATCGTCCGCGCGGCCCAGGATCAGCACGCAGACCTGATCGTGCTCGGATGCCGCGAACGCCGCGGTCCCTCGATCCTGGTCAATTTCACCGAAGACACGGTGCTGCACGCCGCGCCCTGCGACGTACTGGCCGTACGGCTGCGCTAGGTCCGCCGCATGGATGAAACGAGCGAAAACCTGATCACGGTCGACGTCGACACGCGTTATCTCGAGGACCAGTCGGATCCAGACGAGCGGCGCTACGTGTTCGCGTACACGATCACCATCCGCAACCGCGGCGTAGTGCCCGCCAAGCTGCTCACCCGCCACTGGGTCATCACCGACGCCAACGGCAAGGTGCAGGAAGTGCGCGGCGAAGGCGTGGTCGGCGAGCAGCCGCACCTGATGCCAGGTCAGGGATTCCGCTACACGAGCGGCGCCGTGCTGGAAACCCCGGTCGGCGCGATGCAAGGTTCCTACCAGATGCTGGCCGACAACGGCGTACGCTTCGACGCGCCGATCCCGCCCTTCACGCTCGCGATTCCCGGCACGATCCACTAGGGTTTCCCGGGTTCCCTCGATGGCTCACTACGCGATCGGCGACCTGCAGGGCTGCCACGCGGAGTTCATGGTCCTCCTCGAGCGCCTGCGGTTCGACTCCGCCCATGACCGGCTCTGGCTGACCGGCGACCTCGTCAATCGCGGACCCGCCTCGCTCGAAGTGCTGCGCGAGGTGCGTGCACTCGGGAATTGCGCGACGGTCGTGCTCGGCAACCACGACCTGCATCTGCTGGCGATGGCCTGGGCTCCGGCCACGGTGCGCCGCCGCGAACCGGAACTGGTCGCGGTGCTCGACGCGCCGGATGCCGCGGACCTGCTTGCATGGCTGGTATCGCGGCCGCTGCTGCACCGCGATCCGGCGCTCGGCTGGACCCTGATCCATGCAGGCCTGCCGCCACAGTGGACGCTTGCGCAGGCCGAGGCCTGCGCGCGGGAAGTGGAGGCGGCGCTCTGCAAGGATCCCGTCACGCTGCTCGCGCAAATGTACGGCGATCAGCCCGACCGCTGGTCGCCGGAGTTCTCGGGACCCGAGCGCCTGCGGTTCACGGTCAACTGCCTGACGCGTTTGCGATTCGTGGATGCCGGGGGGCGACTGCTGCTCGGGCTCAAGGGGCCGGTAGGCTCCGCGCCGGCGGGCGCAATGCCCTGGTTCCGGCACCCGGAACGGGCGACGCGGAACGACGCGGTCGTCTTCGGCCATTGGTCGGCACTCGGATATCTGTCGGAGCCCGGGCTGAGATGCCTCGATACCGGTTGCGTCTGGGGCGGCACGCTGTGCGCGCTGCGGCTCGATCGGGATGAAGAGCCGCTGCTGCTTCCCTGCAGGGGAAACCGGCAGCCGTCGGGCTGATCACTGGCCCTGATTCTGGGCCTGAACGGTATCCACCGGCTGCACGCCGGTCAGAACTTCGAATCGCAGGTCGATGCGATTGCCGACGAGCTGGTGCGGAATGCAGTTCACGTCGCCCTGGACGTTGCGCGTCAGGAACTTCGGTATCACGCGGTCGCGGAAGATCTCGACCAGCTCGCAGTCGCCCATTTCCAGTCCGCGCGGCGAATTGCGCTTGATCACGACGGGCTTCCAGACGCCGAGCACGGGCTCACCGACGTCGCGTGCGCCGGGCTCAGGCAACTCGGGCGCATAGAATTCGATCTTGAGCCGCGGGAAGTCCGCGACAAACTGGTAGCCGAACTCGCAGCCACGCTCGAGGATCTTGATGTCCTGGCGCGCGCCCATGTGCTTCAGCAGGAGCCGGACCTTGCTCTTGAGACCGCTGCAGGAATAGCGCGTGGTGAAGCCCATGTAGGCCAGGTCCACTTCATGTTTCTTCCAGGCAGCCGCGACTTCCATCATTGCGGAATCGCTTGCGACGGCCGGCGCTGCCGCCAGCACGACGCAAAGCAGGACTCCGGCTCGCAACGACATGTTCAAGGCTCCTCCGGGCTTTCCGCTGGATCAGACCGGCGGCGGCCTGCCGGGTTCCTTCGGATGTCTATAATGACATGATGAGAATGATGCGTTTCGAGCTGGAGGGCCGGCGGTTCAGCGCCGACTTTACCAAGCCCCTCTCGATCGCGATTCCACTGGATTTTGGCGGCCAGCAGCCCTCCTGCTTCGACGCCCCTGCCGCGACCGCCCGGCCGTTCCAGTCCGGGGCTTTCGTGGGCGACACGCGCGCGGGAGGCAGCTGCAATTGCGAGCTCCTGACGCTGGCGCCGCATTGCAACGGCACGCATACGGAATGCATGGGTCACGTGACCGACGAGCGCATCGCCGTCGCTGATTGCCTGCGTGGCGGCATGGCATTTGCGCTGCTGGTGTCGCTGGAACCGCTCGCGGCGGCCGGTGCCGGTGAAGACAGCGACCCGGCGCCCGCGGAGGACGATCTGCTGGTGACTGCCGCAGCACTTCAGGCAGCTGCAGCGCGCCATTTCGGCCCGGATCCGCGCGCCATGGTCATCCGCACGCTGCCGGCCGGGGCGGGCCGGCCGATGCAATCGTATCGCGGGCCGGCGCCCGCGCCGTTCCTGTCGCGGCAGGCCGCGGCATGGCTGGTCGATCGCGGCATCGATCACCTCGTACTGGATCTCCCGTCAGCCGATCGTGGCGACGACGGCGGACGCCTCGCGGCGCACCGCATCTTCTTCGGCCTGCCGGCGGGATCGCGCCGGGCGGCCGAAGCCCGCCGACCGCAGGCCAGCATCACCGAACTGGCCTGGATCCCGGCCGGGATCCCGGACGGCTACTACCTGCTCGACCTGCAAATCCCGGCTTTTCGGACCGATGCCGCGCCGTCGCGGCCGCTGTTGTACCCGGTTCAATTCGAATGAACGCAGAATTGTCGCTCGAAGCGGCGCTTGCGCAGGACGCCGCCGACCCGCACACGAGGCGGCGCGAAGAATTTCATTTTCCACAAACCGCTGACGGCAAACCCGCGATCTACCTGTGCGGCAATTCGCTCGGCCTGCAGCCGCGCCGCGCCGCCGACGAAGTCGCGAAGTTCATGGCCGAGTGGCAGCGGCTCGGCGTGCTCGGATACCACGATCCGGGCGCAGACTGGCTGAACCTGCACGAACGCCTCGCGCCGGCGCTCGCGGCGCTGGTGGGCGCGATTCCCGCCGAAGTCGTTGCGATGAATTCGCTAACCATCAACCTGCACCTGCTGATGGCGGGCTTCTACCGCCCGACGCGCGTGCGACACGTGATATTGATCGAGCAAGGGGCATTTCCGTCGGACCGCTACGCGGTCGTTTCGCAGCTCGGCTGGCACGGGCGCGATCGCGCGGCTTCATTCGTACAGGTCGCGCCGCGTCCGGACGAACAGCTGCTGCGGCACGAGGACCTGGTCGCCGAGATCGAGCACCAGGGTCCGCGCCTCGCGCTCGTGCTGCTGCCGGGAATCCAGTACCTCACGGGCCAGCTGCTCGATCTCCGGGGCCTCGCCGAAGCCGCGCATCGCGCGGGCGCCGTCATTGGATTCGACCTCGCCCATGCCGTCGGCAACGTGCCGCTGTCGCTGCATGACTGGGACGCCGATTTCGCGGTCTGGTGTTCGTACAAGTACCTGAACGGCGGGCCCGGCGCGACGGCCGGCGCGTTCGTGCACGAGCGGCATTTCGACGCTGCCATGCCGCGGCTCGCCGGCTGGTGGGGCAACGACCTCGAAACTCGCTTCGATTTCGCCGCGGAGTTCCGGCCCTACCGGGGCGCCGGCGGGTGGCAGGTCAGCAATCACCCGCTGCTCGGCATGGTGCCGCTGCAGGCCTCGCTGGCGCAGTTCGCGGCTGCGGGCCCGACCGCGCTGCGCGCGCGTTCGCTGCGACTGACGGCCTGGCTCGAGCGCCTGCTGGACGAGCGCCTCAGCGACCGCATCGAGATCCTGACGCCGCGGGATCCGCAATGGCGGGGTGCGCAGCTCTCGGTGCGCCTCTGCAGCCCGCGCGGCAGCGGCCGCGCGCTGTTCGACCGGTTGCTCGCGCACGGCCTGATCTGCGACTGGCGCGAGCCCGATGTCGTCCGCCTCGCGCCGGCGCCGCTGTACAACACCTACGAGGACTGCTGGCGCGCGGTCGCGCTCATCGAAGCCGGTCTCAACGCCTTGCCAGCGTGACGAAGCTGAAGGGATGCGCATGCCGCGCATCCGCGGCATGATCCTCCCGACGCACTTCGCGCCAGGCGGCGCGGTCGAATCCCGCAAGCCGCGTATCGCCCGCGATCGTCGCATGCACTTCGGTCAGTTCCACCCGCTGCACCAGCGGCCAGCAGGCAAGGTAGACCGATGCGCCGCCGATGACGAACAACTGCTCGTCTTCGCCTGTCGCAGCCAGCGCCGCCGCAGGCGTCGGCATGGCCTCGCAGCCCGCCGCCTGCCAGGACGCATCGCGAGTCAACACCAGGTTGCGCCGCCCGGGCAGCGGCCGGCCGATCGATTCGAAAGTGCGCCGCCCCATCAGGAGCGCATGACCCGTCGTCAGCGACCGGAATCGCCTCAGGTCGTCCGGCAGGCGCCATGGCAGGCGGTTATCGTGGCCGATCACGCCGTTGTCGGACATCGCGACGACCGCGACCGGCGGGTGTCTCACTTCTTCCGCCGCGGCGGGCGGCCGATCAGCATCGTTTCGCGGCAGCGAAGCGTGCCGCAGCGGCACTCGAAGACCTCGTCGATATCCGGCGGATCGTCCGCATCGCGGCCGATGCAGTAATCGTAGGACAATTCCTCGCCCGGCAGGATCCGGCGCCGCGCCCGGACCCAGATGCGGCCGCGCGTGACTTCCGTTTCGCAGTTCGGCTTGCAGGCATGGTTGATGAAGCGCGCCTCGTTGCCCCCGACGCCGGCATCGACGACGGTCTCGTCGTCGACGATGAACAGGAAAGTGTGCGCGTCCTGCACCGGGCGGTTCTCGTAGCGACGGTCCGCTTCCGCGTGCGACACGCGCTCGCCGACATACTCGACGATGCGCGCGCCGCGCGGTATCGCGCGGACCGCGAAGACGCCGCTGCCGTGGATCTTCGAGCGCCGCACCCGGATGAACGGGTCGGCCGCCTCAGACCGCGACGGGTGCGCGGATCGCCGCATGCGGCTCGTAACCGACGATCTGGAAGTCACGGTACTCGTAACCGGCGACATCCGGCGGGCGGCGCAGCAAGGCCAGCGTCGGCGGGGGTTGTGGCGTGCGTGCCAGTTGCAGGTCGGCCTGCGCCAGATGGTTGAGGTAGAGATGGCAATCACCGCCGGTCCAGACGAGTTCGCCGACCGCGAGATCCACCTGCTGGGCCAGGATGTGCGTCAGGAGCGCGTAGGAAGCGATGTTGAACGGCACGCCGAGGAAGAGATCGGCGCTGCGCTGGTACACCTGGCAGGAGAGGCGGCTGCCGGCGACGTAGAACTGGAAGAACGCGTGGCAGGGCGCCAGCGCCATCTTCTCGAGCTCACCGACATTCCAGGCGCTGACGATGATCCGCCGCGAGTCCGGTTCGTGCCGAAGCTGCTCGATCACCCGCGCGATCTGGTCGATGTGGCGCCCGTCGGCCGTGGGCCAGGCGCGCCATTGGCGGCCGTACACCGGGCCGAGTTCGCCGTCCGCATCCGCCCATTCGTCCCAGATCGTCACGCCCTGCTCGTGCAGCCAGCGGATATTCGTCTCGCCGCGCAGGAGCCACAGGAGCTCGACGATCACGGACTTCAGGTGCACGCGCTTGGTCGTCACCAGCGGAAAGCCGGCCGCCAGGTCGAAGCGAAGCTGGTGGCCAAAGACCGACAGCGTGCCGGTGCCGGTGCGGTCGGCCTTGCGCACGCCGCGCTCCCGCACCAGGCGCATCAGTTCCAGATACGGCTTCATGTCACGCGAAATTACCGGAACGCGCACCGCGCTTCCATGCCCAGGCGAGCATCGCAAGGCCGGCGGCCAGCATCGGCAGCGACAGCAACTGTCCCATCGTCAGCCAGCCGAACGCGAGGTAGTCGAGCTGCTCGTCCGGCAGGCGCACGAACTCGACGAGGATGCGAAACAGGGCATATGAAGCCAGAAAAAGGCCCGAGGGCGCGAGCCGCGCGCGCGGCTTCGACGTGAACCACCAGACGATCGCGAACAGCACGAGCCCTTCGAGCGCGGCCTCGTAGAGCTGGGACGGATGCCGGACTTCGCCGTTGACCAGCATGCCCCAGGGCAGGTCCGTCGGCTTGCCCCACAGTTCGCCATTGATGAAATTGCCGATGCGGCCCGAGAACAGGCCGATCGCCGGCAGGGGCGCCGTGAAATCGAAGACATCCGCGATGTTCCGGCCACGACGGTACGCGAAGAGCGCGATGGCGCTCATCACGCCGATCAGCCCGCCATGGAACGACATGCCGCCTTCCCAGATCCGGAACAGCGACAGCGGATTTTCCAGGAACGCGTCGAATCCGTAGAACAGCACCCAGCCGAGACGGCCGCCGGCGATCACGCCGATCGCGGCGAAGAAAATCAGGTCGTCCACGTCGATCGGCCTCCAGGTCGAGCCCGGCGCCTTCGCGCGCAGCCGCGCCAGCCACCAGGCGGCGACGAAGCCGACCACATACGTGAGGCCGTACCAGTGAATCCGGACGGGTCCGATCGCGAGCGCGATCGGGTCGATCTCGGGATAGGTCAGCATGAATCGGTCACCCTGAACAGGAAAGCGCGCAGGTAGCGGGTTTCATCGATGGCGGGATGGACCGGATGGTCCGGCGCCTGTGCGCCGACGCCGATCAGCTGCGCAAACCGGCCCAGGTGCCGCGCTGCGCGTTGCACCGCATCGGTCAGCTCACCCGGCCCCAGGTGGTAGGAACAGGAGCACGACAGCAGCAGCCCGTCGCGATCGAGCGACTGCAGCGCGAGCTGGTTCAGGCGGCGATAGGCGGCAAGACCCTTCGGATGATCCTTGCGCCGCTTGATGAACGCGGGCGGATCGATCACGACGACGTCGAACCGCCGGCGATCCGCGTGCAGCGATTCCAGCACGTCGAAGGCATCGCCCTGCAGCAGTTCCGCCTCGAGCCCGTTGGCCGCGGCGCTCGCGGCGGCCGCCTCGAGCGCCCCCGCCGATGAATCGACGCAGGTCACTTCCGCCGCGCCGGCGCGGGCCGCCTGCAGGCCGAAGCTGCCGGCATAGCTGAAGACGTCCAGCACGCGGGCGTTGTGGACATGACGCATCAGCATCGCGCGGTTGCCGGCCTGGTCGAAGTACCAGCCGGTCTTCTGGCCGGAGGCGAGCGGCACCCTGAAATTGACGCCGTGCTCCGGCACCTCGACGAAGTCCGGGACCTCGCCGAACGCCGTTTCGACGTAGCGGTCGAGTCCCTCGAGTTCGCGGATGGCGGAATCGTTCTTCCACAGCATCGCGCGCGGCGCTACGACCTTGACCAGGGCGTCCTGGATCTCCTGTTTCATGGCCTCCATGCCGGCCGTGCCGACCTGCGCGACCAGCACGTCGCCGTATCGGTCGACCACGAGGCCCGGCAGCAGGTCGGACTCGCCATAGGCGAGGCGATAGAAAGGCGCCGCGTACAGGCGCTCGCGAAGCGCCAGTGCGACGCGGAAGCGGTGCACCAGCAGCGACCTGCCGGGCGGGTAGTCCGGATCGCGTCCGAGCAGGCGTGCGCTGATCAGCGTGCGCGGATTGACGTAGGCGTAGCCGAGAAAGCGGTTATGGCTCGAGCGGACCTGCACGTGCGCGCCCGGGGCGAACGCGGTCAGGGGCGTGGCGCCGACGTTGATCTCGTTCGAGAAGATCCACAGGTGCCCGGCATGCAGCCGGCGTTCTTCCTGCGGTTTCAGCAACAGCGGCGGCAAATCGTCGCCGGCAATTGCGGCGGTTTCGGGGATGGAAGGCATTCGCGGGGACGCAGAGCCGTGGCTATAGTGGCCGCAATTCTACCCGACACCAGCGGCACCGCCATGCATGCCGAGCAACCCGCCGGGCCGCGCAACCGGCTGGCGAACGAAACCAGTCAGTATCTGCTGCAGCACGCGGCCAATCCCGTCGATTGGTACCCGTGGGGTGCAGAGGCCACCGCGAAAGCAATCGAGCTAGACCGCCCCATACTGCTGTCGATCGGGTATTCGGCATGCCACTGGTGCCACGTGATGGCCCACGAATCCTTCGAGGACGAGGCGACCGCCGCGGTCATGAACCGGCTGTTCGTCAATGTCAAGGTGGACCGCGAGGAGCGGCCGGATCTCGACCGCGTCTACCAGCTCGCGCACCAGATGCTGACGCAGCGCGGCGGCGGCTGGCCGCTGACGATGTTCCTGGCGCCCGACGACCTGACCCCGTTCTTCGGCGGCACCTATTTCCCGAAGCTGCCGCGCTACGGGATGCCCGCCTTCACCGAGCTGCTCGAGCGCGTCGCCGCCTTCTATCGCGAGCAGCGCGACACCGTGCGCACACAGAATGCGGCGCTGCGCGGCGTGTTCAGCGACCTGGTGCCGCCGGCGGCGGCCGCAGGGCAGCCGCTGACCGGCGAACCGCTCGGCCAGGCGCGCCGCGAACTCGAAGCCGGCTTCGACGAGCAGTTCGGCGGCTTCGGCCGCGCGCCGAAATTTCCGCATCCGCCCGGCATCGAACGCCTGCTGCGCGACTGGCAGGCGTCGTCCGCAGGCCACGAACCCGACCTGAAGGCGCTCTATATGGCGACGCTGACCCTGAAGCGCATGGCCGAGGGCGGCATCAACGACCAGCTCGGCGGCGGCTTCTGCCGCTACGCGGTGGATCCCTGCTGGATGATTCCGCACTTCGAGAAGATGCTCTACGACAACGGGCCGCTGCTGGCGCTTTACGCGCAGGCGGCGGTCGCCACCGGCGACGGATTCTTCCGCCACGTCGCGGTCGAAACGGCCGCATGGGCCCTGCGCGAGATGCGCTCGCCGGAAGGCGGCTTCTGCTCGGCGCTGGACGCCGACTCCGAAGGACACGAAGGACGCTACTACATCTGGCAGCGCGACGACATCGCGGCCTTGACCTCGCCCGACGAGTACCGCGTGCTCGCGCGCCGCTACGGCCTCGATCGCGAGCCGAATTTCGACGGCGCCTGGCACCTGCATTGCGTCGCCGAACTGGAGCAGCCGTCAGAGCAGGCGCTGCTGGACTCGGGACGGGCGAAACTGCTCGCTGCGCGCGAGCGCCGCGTGCGGCCGGGGCTCGACGACAAGATCCTGACCGGCTGGAACGGACTGATGATCCGTGGACTCGCGATCAGCGGCCGCCTGCTCGGCGATCCAGGCCATGTCGAGGCTGCGATGCAGGCGGTCGACTGCCTGCGACGGACCTGCTGGCGCGACGACGGCCTGCTCGCGGTCTGGAAGGACGGCGCGGCACCATTGCCCGCCTACCTCGACGACCACGCGTTCCTGCTCGATGGACTGCTCGAGCTGCTGCAGGCGCGATTCCGCAGCGCCGACCTCGCATTCGCCTGCGATCTGGCCGAGGCGCTGCTCACCCGGTTCGCCGATCGCGAACGCGGCGGTTTCTGGTTCACGGCAGAAGGCCAGGATCCGCCGCTTCATCGACCCAAAGGCTTCGCGGACGATGCCACACCGGCCGGCAACGGCGTCGCGGCACAGGCGCTCGCGCGCCTCGGCTGGCTGCTCGGCGAGACCCGCTACCTCGATGCGGCCGAGGCGACGCTGCGCGGCGGCTGGACCTCGCTGTCGCGCGTGCCGCAGGCACACACAGCCATGTTGAACGCACTCGAGGAATACCTGGATCCGGTCGAGATCGTCGTGATTCGTGGATCCGGCATTGCCGTCGCGGAGTGGGCGGCTGCGCTCGCCCCGCTCTATGCGCCGCGGCGCATGGTCGTCGCGATACCGGGCGATGCCGGCGGGCTGCCGGAAGCGCTCGCGTCCAAGCGCGCGCGCGCTGGAACGGTCGCCTACCTCTGCCACGGGCCGCGATGCTCGGAACCGGTCGACGACCTGCCTCGCCTGATCGGCTACCTGCGCACCGCCTTGTACTTGGCGAGCCCGGGCTCTTCGCTCGAATAACGCGGCAGCCCGTCTTCCACCTCGAACCAGTCCGCGTGCTGGTCATAGAACACGTGGCATTGCGCTTCGCGGTCGATCGGCCCCGAGATCGCCGCCCGCGTGACATGCATCTCGCCTGGGCACAGCGTCGACGCAAAGAAGAGCGTCGTGCCGCAGGATCCGCAGAATCCGCGCCGGCTCTGCTGCGAGGACTGGTACCAATGCGGCTCGGCCGATCCGGGAAGGAAACGGAAGCGCTCTGCCGCGGCGCCGACCCAGCTGACGAAGGCGGCGCCGTGCGCTTCGCGACAGTAATGGCAGTGGCAATGCGCGAAGAACAGCGTCGGCGGCGTGACCGCGAAGCGGACCGCGCCGCACAGGCAATGGCCCTCGAAATCGCTCATGTCAGCAGCCTGCGCACGAAGACGATCCACATGCCGAACACGAGCACCGTGCTCGCGACATAGACCAGGAACCGGTGCATCACGCGGTTATAGGTGACATGGATCAGGCTGTGCACGGCGCGAAGGCCCACGTAGGTCCAGGCCCCCGCCACGAAGCCGGGCGTCGAGCCGCCTGTGACGGCGATCGCGATGCACAGCACGTAGAACAGCACCGGCACTTCGAACAGGTTTCGGAAATTGTCCGCGGCCGCGGTTTTCTCGAGGCGGCCCGTGGCTTCGCGCGCGGTCGACAACGACTGCGGCGCGATGTGCCGGCTTCGCATCTCGGTCAGCCGGTCAACATAGAGCTTGACCCAGACCAGTGCGGTCACGAGCACGAGAGCCGCACAGGGCGGCCAGATCGGATCGGCAATCATGCAGCGCTCCCCCTGGAACGGCGCAGACTCACGAAAGTGTAGAGCAGCACGCCGCCGAACAGCGCAAAGAGGCCCGCGCTGCTGATCATGCCGGGCCAACGCCCGGCCATCGGTTCGGCGAAGACCGCGAACAACATCAGTACCGCGCTCGCGAGCACGAGCAGCGATCCGACGATGGCGGCGCCGCGCCGCGCGGCACGCTCCGGCAGGAGGAAGTGCACGCCGATCGCGAGATTCACGAGGCCGGCGCACAGCAGGTAAACGTGCCTCGAACGGAACAGCAAGCGCTCGGCCCATTCCATCGCGGCGACCGGCGGCTCGTGCCGGCCCATGATCTGCCCGGTGATCAGGAAGGCGACGACCGCGATCCCGCCGACTACGAGATGGGCCATCCGCAAGCTCCGAGTCATGCGCGTAACATAGCACCGGATGAATGCGGAATTCGAACCTGGCGCCCTGCCGGATTTCGATGAGGTGAAGGCCGCCGCCGGACGGCTTGCCGGCATCGCGCGCCGTACGCCGCTGCTCTCGGGCACGCCGCTGGACGAGCTGACCGGCGGGCGGGTGCTGCTGAAGCTGGAATCCCTGCAGCGGACCGGGTCCTTCAAGATCCGCGGCGCCTACAACCGACTCGTGCAGCTCGATGACCGCGGGCGCCGGGCCGGTGTCGTCGCATTCTCCTCCGGCAACCATGCCCAGGGCGTCGCGGCGGCAAGCGCCATGCTCGGCATCCACGCCGCGATCGTGATGCCGGCCGACGCGCCGCGTGCCAAGCTCGAGGGCACGCGTGCGCTCGGCGCCGAGGTCGTCCTTTACGACCGCGAGCGCGAAAGCCGCGAGCAGATCGCGGCGCGGCTCGCCGCCGAGCGGGGCGCGACTCTCGTCCCCGCCTTCGACGACCCGCACGTCATCGCCGGCCAGGGGACCGTCGGCCTCGAGCTGATGCAGCAGGCCATGGAAGAAAAGCTGGTGCCGCAGCAGGTGCTGATCGGCTGCAGCGGCGGCGGACTCGTCAGCGGCTCCGCACTGGCCATCCGCGCACTGTCGCGCACCACGGAAGTGCTGTGCGTCGAACCGGAGGGCTTCGACGACACGCGCCGCTCGCTCGAAGCGGGCCGCCGCCTCGCCAATCCGCCGGGCGGGCGCACCATCTGCGACGCATTGATGTCGCCCTCGCCCGGCGCGCTGAATTTCGCCCTGATGCGCGAGCTGCTGGCGGGCGGCGTTGCCGTCAGCGATGCGGAAGTCCTGGACGCGATGGCCTGGGGATTCCGGCACCTGCGCCTGGTCATCGAGCCGGGCGGCGCGGTCGCGCTCGCGGCAGTGCTCGCCGGCAAGCTGCCGCTGCGGGGCCGCACGACCGCGATCGTCATCACCGGCGGCAACGTGGATCCCGCGACCTTCCTCGCAGCGCTAGGCCGGTAGCGCGGCGCGCGCCGCGACGCCACGGCTCAAGGGCCGATCTCCGACCGCAGTTGCTCGATGAACGCATGGATGAATGCCGTGCGTCGCCCGGCCTCGCGCCGCCCGGCCGCGGTCTGCATCGTGCCGGCGAGCTTGAGCAGCTTGGTATAGAAGTGATCGACCGAGGCGCCGGAGTCGTCCGGCTGCCGCCGCTCGCAGAAAGGGTCGTCGGGCTCATACAGGGAGCGGCCGAGTGCTGCGCCGACGGCAATGCAGCGCGCGATGCCGATGGCGCCGAGCGCATCGAGCCGGTCCGCGTCCTGCACGACCTTGGCCTCGACTGTCCGCGGCGGGATGCCGGCGGAATAACTGTGCGCCTCGATCGCGTGCGCGATCTCCGGCAGCGCCTCCGACGGATAGCCGGCCTGCTGCAGGAACGAGATTGCATGCGCGGCCGCCAGGTGCGACGCGAGCGGCCGATCGGGCGAGTCTTTCGCGACGTGCACGCAGTCGTGCAGCCAGGCGGCCGGCAGCACGATGTCGATGCGCGCGCCCTCCTCCGTTGCGAGCCGGACGGCCGTCGCCACGACGCGCCGCAGGTGCACGAGGCCATGAGCCGGGTCGCTGCCGGGCTGGCCGGCGATGAACTGGACGAAGCGCGGCTCCCAGTCGCGCCGCAGTTGCGCGAGCATTACCGGGGCAATCCGCCGCGGTGCCGCGGCGGCGCGCGGTGCCGCGGCGGCGCGCGGCGCCGGGCGGGCCTCTGGGTGCGCGCCGCGAGCGCGACCGTCATCGCTTCGCGTGCCCAGATCGCCAGTTCCTCGGCATCTTCCAGTACTTCCGCCGGTACCTGCCAGTAACCCATCGCCTGGGTCGGCCGGTCCGGGAACGGGCAGAACGGCTTCGAGCCGGCGCGCTCGAAGCGCGCACGGTTCGAGTCGTCGGCCTTGAAATAGAGTGTGTCGTCGTCGATCAGGGCGAAGAACAGGCCGTCGAGATAAAGGCCGACTCCGCCGAACATGCGCCGCGCCGTGACGCGGCCGGCGGGCGCGAGTTGCTCGAGGATGAAATCGCGGAAATCGGTGCTGACGGCCATCGTCAAAGTGTACGGCCGGCGAACGCGGCGAGCACGCCCGCCACGTTGGCGCCGATTTCGGCCACCGCATAGCCGCCCTCCTGGACCAGCACCGTGGGCAGACCGGCCGCCGCAACGCAGGCTCCCAGTTGCGGGTAGTCCGCGCCGGTCAGCCGGAATGCGCTGATCGGATCCGCTTCGAATGTGTCGACACCCAGCGACACGACCAATGCATCCGGCTTGAAGCGCGCGATCGCGCCCAGCCCGACCATGAGCGCGGCTCGATACTCCTGCCAGCCCGTGCCGAGCGGCAGCGGCAGGTTCAGCGTGTAGCCGTCGCCCCGACCGGCGCCACGCTCGTCTGCATAGCCAAGGAAGTACGGATATTCCGACTCGGGCGTGGCGTGCAGTGAAACGAACAGGACGTCGTCTCGCGTCCAGAAGATTTCCTGCGTGCCGTTGCCGTGATGGTAGTCGACGTCCAGCACGGCCACCCGCGCGCAGCCGTGGTCGAGCAGGTACTGCGCGGCGAGCGAGGCGTTGTTGAGGTAGCAGTACCCGCCATAGAAACTGCGTCCGGCGTGATGGCCCGGCGGCCGGCACAACGCATAGGCCGCGGAATCGCCTTCGGCGACCAGCGCTGCCGCGGTCATCGCGCATCGCGCCGCCGCGAGTGCAGCGTCCCAGGTGCCGAAAACGATCGGCGTGCTGGCATCGAACGTGTAGAAGCCCATCGCGCCGTTGATGCCCGACGGGCGGTGATCCTGTCGCAGCCCGCGCGCCGGAAAGCCGCTCGGCAGCATGGAGCCGTCCCTGCCCCCGGCGGTCCAGCGCGCGTATGCCCCGCTCAGGAATTCGACGAACCCGGCATCGTGCACGCCGAGCAGGCGGGCTCCCGGGATGTCGCGTGGCGGCACGATTGCGAATCCGTTCTGCTGCAGCGCCTGGAGGATGAAATTCGCGCGCGCCGGCGATTCGAAGCTCGGCACCAGCGCGCCGCGGTGGAGCTCGACCCCGCCGTCGTGGCGGGCATGCAGTGGCGAATAGACGACACGCATTGGCGGCGGCTTCCTAGGAAGTCTTTCCAAGCTCCAGATGGATGCGATCGCGCAATTCGCGGTGCTTTTCCAGTTCGAATGCCGGCGCCTGGCTCCAGTCATACGCCCACGGCTGCGCGGTCGCATAGGGCGCCGGCTCGTCGTGATAACGCGGAATCACGTGCGCGTGCAGCGCCGGGTCCCGGTTACCGAAGATCGCATAGTTGATGCGCACCGCATGCGTGACCGAAAGCACCGCGTCGCCGAGCGCTGCCATGTCGGCGAGGAATGCCGCGCGATCCGCGCCGGTGAGCGCATTCAGCGTCGGCACGACCGGATCCGGCAGGAGCAGGCAGTATCCCGGCAGCACCTGCCGCTCGCCGAGCACGGCCCAGCCGGAGGCAAGCCGCGCGACGAAGGTCGGGTCGCTGCCCGCGCGCAGCGCATCGACTCGGCGGTGCACGGCGGTCGTCAAGTCATCCGCTCCACTGCCGTACGCGGCCGATGTCCAGGTGCACGAAATCCGACACCGGATAATAGCCGACGCCGCCGGCCTCCTTCGCGAGCGCAAGGTCCCGCAATGCCACGGTCGGAACGCCCGCGAGGCGGACGTCGATGGCCTTGCCCTGCATATGCAGGCTCTGCGACGAGACGCCGTCCGTGGTCGCCACGAGCATGGCGTTGGTCGCCGGCGAGCGGTAGCCGGAGATGATCTGGTAGCGCGGCACGACGCCCGCGCTCGCCGCCAGCTCATGCAGCAGGTCGAACAGCTGCTTGTCGATCGGAAAGACTTCGTTGCTGCGGTGATCGCGCAGCACCCAGTCGAACAGGCCCATGCGCGCGGGCAGGTAGGCGCCATCCTCGAAATACGTCGCGTCGAGCTGTTCGCCGGTATGCGTGTTGACGAATTGGAGCCGCCGCTGCTCCCCCGTGCCGGTGCCGGCCGGCGCCGGCAGCACCGCACATGCCGGCACGGCCAGCAGCAAGCGCCGCAGGAAGCGCCGCCGCAGATCGCAGTGACAACCCTGCTCAGGCATCGGGTCCCTCGACGTTGACGAACCGTACCCGCGCCCGCGGGAAGAAGTTGAAATCCGTCGCGGTGGCACTCGTATAGGCTCCGACCTGCCGCGCAACCATCAGTTCGCCGATGGCGAGTTCCGGCATCGGCAGGTCTTCGGCGATGACGTCGCCGCTGTCGCAGGTTGGGCCCGACAGGACGCAGGGCAGCCGCGGTCCCCGACGCGGGCGCACCGGTTCGATCGGGAAACGTGAGTGATCGTACAGCTGGCCGCTGAACGTGCCATAGATGCCGTCGTCCAGGTAGTACCACCAGCGCCCGCCGCGCATCGATCGTCCCATCACGGTCGACAACGCGATGCCCGCGGGGCCGCAGATGAAGCGCCCCGGCTCGGCGATCACGCGAACGCCATTCGGCAGCCGCGCGAGCGCCGCGCAGATTGGCCGGCAGAATTCGTCGATGGCGGGCGCCGGCTCCAGGTAGTCGATCGCGAATCCGCCGCCGATGTCCAGCATGTCGAGCGGGCCGGGACCGCGTTCCCGGGCCCCGGCGATGAAGCCGCCGCAGGTTTCGATCGCTTGCACGTACATGTCGGGCCGCCCGACCTGGGAACCGACGTGGAAAGAGAAGCCGGTGATGCGGATGCCCGATTTCGCGGCCAGCGCGACGAGATCCAGCGCCGCGCCCGGCTCGCAACCGAACTTCCGCGAGAGATCGACGATCGCCTCGCGGCTGCTGAACGCCACGCGCAACAGCAGCCGGACACGGTCGCGATAGGGCACGAACTTGGCGATCTCGTCCGGATTGTCGACGACGAACGTCGTGACGCCGTACTCGAGCGCGTGACGGATGTCGGAATCGCGCTTGATCGGATGCGTGTGGACACAGCGCGATGCCGGGATGCCGGCATCCCGCACGAGGTCCACCTCGCCGTTGGTCGCGAGGTCGAACCAGGAGCGCTCGCGCGCAAGTACCTGGACAACCGTCCTTTCCGGCAGCGGTTTCAGTGCAAAGTGCAGGTCGACGCCCGGCAGCGCCGCTGCCAGAGCGTGGTACTGGCGCCGGACGACGTTGCAGTCGATCACCAGCAGCGGCGAGCCAAAGCGCGCGACAAGCGCTTCCAGCGCTTCGGCGCGATAGGGCGCGTCCAGTCGCACGTCCTCGTTCAACGTCAGGCCTCCATCATTCGAGCAATGGATCCACCAGCTTCAACAGTCGATCGAGCGCGCCGCGATTCGAGTCCAGCACCGCCCTGCCGGCCGCGCCCATCGATTCGCGCAATTGCGCGCTGCCAAACAGTTCGGCCACCGCCTGCGCCAGCTGCCCGGCGTCCGTCACGATGCGCGCCGCGCCCGCGACCAGCAACAACCGGGCAATCTCCTCGCTGTTGAAATTGTGCGGCCCCGTCAGTACCGGACGGCCGAGCGACGCCGGTTCCAGCAGGTTGTGACCGCCGACCGGCACCAGGCTGCCGGCGACGAATGCGACGTCGGCGGCGGCATAGAACATCATCAGTTCGCCCATCGTGTCGCCGAGCATCACCGTCGTAGCCGGCGGGACCGCGCGCCCGGAAGAACGCCTGGCGAACGATTCGGCGCGCCTTGCGAGCAGTTCGCGCACGGCTTCGAAGCGCTGCGGGTGGCGCGGCACCAGCAGCAGCAGCGCGTCCGGATACCGCTCCAGCACGCGCCGGTGCGCATCGAGGACCAGCGCCTCCTCGCCATCATGCGTGCTGCCGGCCACCCAGACCGGGCGGCCCGGCGCATTCTGCCCGCGCCAATCCAGGCCGCGCGATTCCACATCGGGCGGCGGCTCAAAATCGAACTTGATGTTGCCCGTGACGTGGGTGCGTGGGCCGGCTGCGCCGATCGAGCGGAATCGCGCCGCATCGGCCTCGCTCTGCGCCGCGATGACGATGCCATGCGACAGCGCCTGGCGGAACAGCGGTACGAGGCGCCGGTAGCGGCCGACCGAGCGCGGCGACATGCGCGCGCTCGCGAGCACCAGTGGTACCCGTCGCCGGCCGCATTCGGCGTAGAGGTTCGGCCACAGCTCGGTCTCGAGAATCATTGCGAGCTTCGGCTGCACGCGGTCGAAGAACCGCTTTACCGATCCCGGAAGGTCCAGTGGCACGTAGCGCAATCGCACGCGGTCCCGGAGCAGCTGCCGGGCACGCGCGGCGCCCGTCGGCGTGACGGTCGTGAGTACCAGCGTGTATTGCGGGTGGCGCGCGAGCAGTTTCCGCACCAGCGGTTCTGCCGCCTGGACCTCACCGACCGATACCGCGTGAATCCAGATCGTCGGGCCTGAAATTTCCGGGCCGAAGCCAAAGCGTTCGCCAAGCCGCTCGCGGTAGCTGGGGTCCCGCAGGCTGCGCCACAGGTGCATCAGCAGGGCGACCGGCGCGGCCAGGTATACCAGCAGGTTGTAGAACAGGCGCATCGCGTGTCAGCCCTCGTGCGCGGCGCGGAGCAATGCGAAACCGGCGCGCCAGTCGTCCTGCCCGGACCCGAGCTTGGCGAGGCTGCGCTCCAGCCGATCGAGCACGCGATCGCGCCAGGCACCCGGGGCCCGCAGCCGGCCGCGGTCGAAGTCGAGCACCCAGACCCGGTCCGGTTCGCCCAGCAGGATGTTGTTGGCGGTGAGGTCCGCGTGCTGCACGCCCGCGTCGTGGAAACGGCACAGGCAGTGGCCGATCGCCGACCAGCGCGCATCGTCCATCCGCCCGGCGCGCAGCATCTCGATCAAGGTGGCCGCCCCCGCCAGCCGCTCGGTGATCAGCTCCGCCACGTAGGTGCCACCGCTTCGGCGGTAGCCGGCCGCGACCGGTGTGGGCACCGGCAGGGCCATATCCCGCAGCGTCCCCAGCAATCGCAGTTCCAGGAATGACCGGGTCCGGTTCTCGCCGAGATACAGGTACCGCTCATGCGCGAAGCGCGCCGCCATGCCGCCGCGCAGGTAGCGGCGCAATGCCCAGCTATGCGTGCCGTCCTCGATGAAATGGATCGATCCGCGTCCGCCGCTGTGCGCGATCAGGGCGCCGCGCGCGCGCCAGCGATCGCGGTCGAACAGCTCCCAGCCGGGGCGGTCGACACGTTCGGGATCAAAGAGGATCGCGCCGCGGTCGATTGCGAGCCGCTGGAACATCAAGTGTCGGAGCTTTGCACGGGACCCGGCCCCTGGCTTGCGAGCGGCGATTATAGCGGCGCCGGCTCCCGGCCGGCGATCGCCGAACCCTCAGATCTCCTCGAAGCGTGCCGTGAAGTGCCGCAGGGCCGGAGGCTCGTGCACGATGCGCAGGCCACGCAGCTCATCGCGCCGGTCGTAAAGACTTGCACAGACCTCGACGACGTAATCCATGTGGCTCTGCGTGTAGACACGGCGGGGCATCGCGAGCCGGACGAGTTCCAGGGCTGCTCCCTGGCCGAACATGACCGAGCCGATTTCCACGGTCCGGACGCCGCCCAGGCGATAGAGGCCGCAAGCGACCGCCTGGCCCGGGAATTGCTCGCGCGGAATGTGCGGGCACAGCGCAGCCGCGTCGAGGTAGATCGCATGACCGCCGGGCGGCTGCATGATGGGGATGCCCGCGGCGCCGAGTCGCTCCCCCACGTACTCGACGCTGCGGATGCGATAGCTGAGGTAATCCTCCTCGACGACCTCCTCGAAACCACGGGCCATCGCCTCGAGGTCGCGGCCCGCCAGCCCGCCATAGGTGACGAAGCCCTCGGTGAGGATCAGCAGATTGCTCGCGCGGTACAGCAGCGCCTCGTCCCGCAGCAGCAGCAGCCCGCCGTTGTTGGACAGGCCGTCCTTTTTCGCACTGATCGTGGCGCCATCCGCCAGGCTGAAGATCTCACGCACGATTTCACGGACCGGGCGCCCTGCCTGTCCGGGCTCGCGGCGCTTGATGAGGTAGGCGTTCTCCGCGAAACGGCAGGCATCGAGGAAGAACGGCAGCCGGTGGCGGTCGCACACGGAGCGCACGGCGCGAAGGTTCTCGAGACTGACGGGCTGGCCGCCGCCGCTGTTGTTCGTGACCGTCACCATGACCAGCGGAATGCGTTCGCGACCCACGTCGGCGATCAGCCGCTCGAGCGCCGCGACGTTCATGTTTCCCTTGAACGGATGGCGGCAGGCCGGATCGGATGCCTCGGCGATCGGCAGGTCCACGGCGACCGCGCCCGAGTGCTCGGCGTTCGCGCGCGTGGTGTCGAAGTGGGCGTTGTTCGGTATGACCTTGCCGGGCCCGCCGGTGAGCTCGAACAGGATGCGCTCGCTGGCCCGGCCCTGGTGGGTCGGCAGGATGTGTTCGAAGCCGGTCAGCTCCTGGATCCGCTCCTGGAACCGGTAGAAGCTGATGGCCCCGGCATAGGACTCGTCTCCACGCATGATGCCGGCCCATTGTTCGGACGACATTGCGCCGGTGCCGCTGTCGGTCAGCAGGTCGATGAGGACGTCGTCGGCATGGACCTGGAACAGGTTGAATCCCGCCTTCTGCAGGATCGCCTCGCGCTGCTCGCGCGTCGTCATGCGGATCGGTTCGACCGACTTGATCCGGAACGGCTCGATGATCGTCTTCAATGCCGCCCCCTAGTCGCGAAGGACCTTGCTGCCTTCGAACGGTTCGAAGCGCGCCTGGAAGAAGCGCAGGTGCTTCGGCTCGTAAGTGAATTTCAGCCCGACGATCCTGTCCCTCCGCCGGTGCAGCCCGACGACCGACTCGGCAGTCACGTCCATGTGCGCCTGCGTGTAGACGCGCCGCGGAATTGTCAGGCGCACCAGTTCCAGCTTCGGGAAGTGATTCTCGCCGGTCACTGGGTCGCGGCCGGCCGACACCGCGCCGCGCTCCATGGCCCGCACCCCGGAATCGACGTACAGGGCGGCCGCCAGTGCCTGCGCCGGATACTGATCGCGCGGCATGTGCGGCAGGAACGCGAGCGCATCCAGGAAGATTCCGTGACCGCCGATCGGTCGCACGATCGGGACGCCCTCGCGCTCGATCATCTCGCCGAGGTATTGCACCTGGCCGACCCGCGCGTGCATGTGCTCGTACTGTACCGACTCGCGGATGCCGATCGCCATCGCCTCCATGTCGCGCCCGGCCAGCCCGCCGTAGGTGTGCAGTCCCTCGAAGATCACGACCATGTTCCGGGCGGCCTCGGCCAGGTCGTCGTCGTTGAGCGCGAGGAAGCCGCCGATGTTGACCAGGCAGTCCTTCTTGCCGGACATCGTGCAGCCGTCCGTGTAGGAACACAGTTCGCGGAGGATCTCGCCGAGCGTCGTGTCCGCATAACCCGGCTCGCGCTGCTTGATGAAATAGCAGTTCTCGACGGCGCGCGTCGCATCCAGGAACACCTTGATGCCGTGCCTGCGGCAAAGGACCGATACGTCGCGCGCGTTGGCCATGCTGATCGGCTGCCCGCCGGCCATGTTCACCGTCGCGTGCAGTGAGATGTAGGGAATCCTCGATGGCCCGGCCTGCTCGATCAGCCGGGCGAGTTTTTCGAGGTCGACGTTTCCCTTGAACGCGTGCAGGGCGCCCGGGTCGTGGGCCACGTCGGCGATGACGTCGACGAACTGCCCCCCGGCCAGCTCCTGGTGGGTCCTCGTCGTCGTGAAGTACATATTGCCCGGCACCAGATCGCCCGCCTTGATGCACAACCGGCTCAGGATGTGCTCGGCGCCGCGCCCCTGGTGCGTCGGAATGACGTGTTTGTAGCCGTAGTACTCGCGCACTGCGCTTTCGAGGTGATAGAAGTTTGCCGAACCGGCGTAGGCCTCGTCGCCCAGCATCATGCCGGCCCACTGGCGGTCGCTCATCGCCGAAGTGCCCGAGTCGGTCAGCAGGTCGATGTAGACGTCCTCGCTGCGCAGCAGGAACGTGTTGTAGCCCGCCTGCGCGACGGCCCGCTCGCGCTCCGCGCGGGTCGTCATGCGCAGGTGCTCGACCACCTTGATCTTGAAAGGCTCGGCCCAGGACCGACGCTGCATGTGGCCGCTTCTTCTGTCGCCGCTTGACCGGCGGCATACTGCGGCCGCGGCGCCGCCGCTGCCCTGACTTAGGTCAAGTTGCGCGCGTTCAGCGCTTCAGCACGAATTCGGCGCTGCAGTACGGGCATTTTGCGAAGCCCGTTGCCTCGATCGGCAGATAGACGCGCGGATGGCTGTTCCACAGGGACATCGAGGGCATCGGGCACGACAGCGGCAGGTCGGCGGCCGTCACTTCGTAGCGGCTCTGCGCGTTCGGCGGCACGATCTGAAGCGGGCCGGTCTGCATGCTGCGATTATAGCGGCGTCGGCTCCCTGCCCGCGACCATCACCTGCTCCCAGACCGCGGAAACCAGCGCCCGCGGCTCGGCAAACGGCGCTTCCCCGACGAGCGGCGGCAACTGCTCCAGCGACAGGTGATGCGCCGCCTCGCGATAGCGGCGGTAGGCGTCGACCAGCCGGTCGATGACGCCGTGATTCACGAGCGCCGCCGACCCGACCGATTCAAGATGGCGGATCGTGTCCGCGAACTCGGCGAGCGGCGGGTGCTCGCGCACGTGGCGCAGCACCCAGTACTGGGCGAGGAATTCGATGTCGGCGATGCCGCCGCGGTCCTGCTTCAGGTCGAAGTAGCCTTCCCTCGCTTTCACATGCTCGGCCCGCATCCGCTCGCGCATCGCGGCGATGTCTTCGCGCAGCGTCTCGCGCCGCACGGCCTGCATCAGCACCTCGCGCCGTATGCGCCCGAATGACGCCCCAAGACCGGAATCACCCGCGATCCAGCGCGAATGCAGCAGTGCCTGGTGCTCCCAGGTCCAGGCCTCGCCGCGCTGGTAAGTCTCGAAAGCATCGATCTGCGTGAACGCGAGCCCGCCCTTCCCGGCCGGGCGCAGCCGGACGTCCACCTCGTAAAGCCTGCCGGCGGCCGTATGCACGGTCAGCAGGTGCACCAGCCGCTGCGCGAGCCGCAGGAAGAAGGTCTCGTTGTCCACGACCTTCGGCCCGGCGGTCTGCTGGCTCTCGCCGGCGGAATCATGCAGGAACACCAGATCGAGGTCGGAGCCGTAGCCGAGTTCCATGCCGCCGAGCTTGCCGTAGCCGACGATCGCCACGCGCGCGGTTCGGGGCCCGGCGCCGTCCCGGCAGCGCGGTTCTCCATGAACGCCGGCGGTCCGGTGCCAGGCGAGCGCGAGCGCCTGTTCGAGGATCAGTTCGGCGACGTCGGTCAGCCGGTCGCTGACCTGCATCAGCGGCAGGCGGCCGGTCAGGTCCTGCATTGCCACGCGGAACATCGCGGCACGGCGGAAGTGCCGTAGCGCGTCGACCTGCCGCTCCTCGTCACTACCTGCGTGCTCGAGCCGCACCGCCAGTTCGCGCGCGAACTGCGCGCGGTCCGGCAGCGATTCGAACACGCGCGAATCCAGCAGCTCGTCCAGCAGCAGCGGGTGCGCGGCAACCTGGCGCGCCAGGTAATCGCCCATGCCGCAGATCCGCACCAACCGCGCGAGCGCCTGCGTGTTCTCGTTCAGCAGCGCGAGGTAGGCGGTGCGGCCGCCGATTGCCTCGATGATGCGCAACAGGCGCGTCAGCACGGTCTGGCCGTCGACGGGCCGGCCGCCGGTGGTCTTTGCGATTTCCGTCAGCATTCGTGGCAGCAGCGTTGCGAGCCTCTTGCGCCCATATTCGTCCAGACGGCGGAAATACGCGGACTGGCGCAGCTCGAGCAGCACCCGCGCCGCATCGGCGGCATCCTTCATCCCCAGGTGCGTGACATCCTGCGCGATCGGCGCGAGCGAAGGCTCGGTGGCCCACAGCGGCTCCAGCAAGGCGGCAGGCAGCGGTTCGCCCCGGCCGCCAGGGCCCAGCACGACGTCATTGAAACGTGCGGTGACCGTCCGGCGCACGGCATCCAGCTTGCGGATGAAATCATCCGAGCCCGCGCAACCCATCGCAGCGGCAAGACGTTCGCGTCCCAGCGCTCCGGTCGGCAGCGCATGTGTCTGCTGGTCCGCCACCATCTGCAGCCGGTTCTCGACGCGACGAAGGAAGCCGTAGGCTTCCAGAAGCTCCGCGACGGCCTGCGCGGGCAGCAGCTTTGCGCCTTCCAGTCGGGGCAGCGCCGCCAGTAACGAGGGCGTCTGCAGGCCGGGTTCCGCGCCGCCGCGGATCAGCTGCTGCGCCTGCACGATGAACTCGATTTCGCGGATGCCGCCGGGACCGAGCTTGATGTCGTCCTGCAGTTCGCGGCGCGCGACCTCGCGCGCGATCATCGCTTTCATCTCGCGCAGGCTCTCGTACACGCCGAAATCGAGATAACGGCGATAGACGAACGGTCGTACCACTTCGTCAAACAACTCGCGATACTTCGCCGCGCCCGTGATGGCGCGCGCCTTGACCCAGGCATAGCGCTCCCAGTCGCGGCCCTGCGTCTGCAGGTAATCCTCGAAGGCGCCGAAATTGATGACCAGTGGCCCCGGCTCGCCGAGCGGCCGCAGGCGCATGTCCACCCGGAATACGAATCCCTCCGCAGTGCGGGTGTCGAGCAGTCTGATCAGCGCCTGCCCCAGACGCGTGAAATAGTCCTCGTTCGCGATCGGGCGCGGGCCGTCGGTCTCGCCGCCCTCCGGAAACAGGAAGATCAGGTCGATGTCGGACGAGAAATTCAGTTCGCCGCCGCCGAGCTTGCCCATGCCGAGCACGACCAGCTCCTGGATCGCGCCGTCCGCGGACCGCGGCTTGCCGTAGCGCGCTTCCAGCAAGCGCGACGCGAACCCGAGGCCCGCGGTGATCGCGGCATCGGCCAGCGCCGACAGCTCCGCAAGAACCTCGGGCAGCGGCGCCGCCGACGTCAGGTCGCGCCAGGCGATCCGGACCAGCTCGCGCCGGCGCAGGCGCCGCAGTGCGTCCATGAAAGCGGCTTCGTCGCCCGCGGCATCGGCCAGGACCCTGGCGGACCCGGCGATCTCGGCGGCTGGGCGCGCGCGGTCCAGTTTGCCGGAAGCGGCCAGTTCCGCGATCAGTGCGGGTTCGCGCGCCGCCGCGTCGGCGACGAAATCGCTGGCACTGAATACGGCTTCGAGTTGCGCCGCAATCGCCGGAGGCAGCGCGGACTCGTCGCCGCCGGCATCGCGCCAGCGGGCGACATGCGGTGTCATGACACTCCGGCGCCCGCGCGGGGCATGTGGATTCCTTCGAGTCGCGCCAATGGCGGGCGGGCAATGGTGTCGATCGCCCGTCGGAGTGCGGCGGACGCGTCAGCCTGCTTGCTCGCGGTATCGCGCACGAAATCGCATGCCTTGCCGACCGGCGCCTTGACGTCGAACCGCGCGGCTTCCGCCATGCGTTGTCGCTGCGCGTCATCGACGGCGATCGAGAAATGCGGCGCCACGGCTTCCCACACTGCCGCCGGCAGCGTCTCGTACCTGATCAGCCTGCCGCGCCCGGGGTCGAGCCGACAGGCGGCTTCGCAGAACGCGCCGTACAGGCGTGCCACATATTCTTCCGGCGATGACGCCGTGCCCTGCGGATCCACGTATCCGGCAAACTGGCTGATCGGCCCGGCCGCGTTTCGCAGCCAACCGGGCGGCTCGCGCAGCAATGAAACGCCGACCTCGACCGGATCGCGCAAGCTGAGGACCCACGGAGAATCCGGAAATGCCTCGGCCAGGATGTCGCAGAAGAACGTATTCCAGCTGCTGAACTTCAGCACGTAGGGCTGCTCTGCATGGCGCGCGAAAGCATCGGCCAGCGACCGCAGCGCGCCGACCAGTTCGCTGCGCGACCGTTTGTGAGGCGGGACCAGGATCTCGTTGACGGGCAGCGGCTCGGCGTAGACGACGAGCCGGCCGTGCTGCTTGAGCAACTGCGAGATCAGCGTCGAGCCGCAGCGCGCGACGTGAAAGACGAGCCCCGCCGGCGCAGTACCGGCAGCCGCCTTGCCGATGTCGCCACTGGCGATCCGGACGAACTTCTCGGTCGCGGGGATCCGCGCGACCGTTTCCTGCATGAAGGCGTCCCGCAATTCGTCCGGGCGCACCTGTCGCAGCGCGAAATACAGGCCGTCGGGACGGAGGGCTGCTCGCACCGGCAGCCAGTTTCCTTCGACTTCACGCATCTCGCGGCACCCGCGATTCCTCGACAGGAGCGGATTGCCAATGCTAACGTCTATTCGTCATGGAATTCGCTGAATTCATTGCGCCCTTCGATGCCGGCGAGTTCCGCGGCGAATACTTCGGCAAGCGTCCGGTCCACATCCAGGGCGGCAGCGCCCGGGCGGATCTGCTGACCTGGCCGCGATTCAATGAAGTGCTCGCGCTCGCGCCGTACTGGAACGAAGAGACGCTGAAGGTCTACTTCAAGAGTCGCGCGGCGCTCCGGGAGAACTACTGCGACACGGCCGACCTGCGCGCCGGCATGAGCGCGCCCGTCAATCCCGCCAAGGTCAAGGCGTTGATGGGCCTCGGCGCCAGCCTGGTCGCCAATCACCTGCACCGCGTGTGCCCGGAAGTCGGCGCCGTCGTCTCGATGCTCGAGCGCGAGTTCGCGGCGCGCGTGGTCGCCAATGTCTACTGCTCGTTCAAGGGCGTGCAGGCCTTCCAGACCCACTTCGACCTGCACGACGTCTTCGCCGTCCAGGCGGAGGGCGAAAAGACGTGGCACGTCTATGAGTCTCGGGCGGATGCACCGGTGCTGCCGCTGCCGCCGGGCGACGAGATCGAGAAGTGGCTGACCGAATCGCGCGGCAAGCTGCTGTTCGAGGCGCGCATGAAGCCGGGCGACCTCCTCTACCTGCCGCGCGGCCAGTACCACGATGCACTGACCGGCTCGCAGGCATCGCTGCACGTGAC